>Ga0116226_10000126_pt1 | contig 56918 bp, 53 predicted proteins | sample S1TSphfallax_FD_89692 | JGI IMG/M metagenome (GOLD analysis project Ga0116226, IMG submission 89692) | Host-associated microbial communities from peat moss isolated from Minnesota, USA - S1T2_Fa - Sphagnum fallax MG | ecosystem: Host-associated > Plants > Peat moss > Unclassified | place: USA... | reverse complement strand
TTCAAGTGTAGTCTCTGGATGCAGCTTTAGGATCATAGTATCCTTGAGGGAGTCTGGAATCCCGATAACAGGGTATTCGGGCGGGTAATGCGATTTATCAACTTCCATGACAGTTCCTTACAAAGCGAGCGACAGGGAGTTCACAAATCTCATAACCGACAAAGATCGCATGTGCCTTTAGCTTACGCTTGAACATACGCACACGCCTCCCTGCCACCAGTGCAGAGAGTACAAATGACGGTTGTACAAAACCGTCGGTTACAAAGAGGTTGTGAAGCCCCAAAATAGCAATGGCTATTTCACTTACTATTATAAAATAATCGGGGAGGAAGGTAAAGCAGAAAGTGAAGCAGGGTTCAAGACAACCTCATACTTTATTTACGTCTGCCTCACAAAATTTTGTAAAAAAGAAATTAATACAACAGACCTAATAAAAAGCCCATCACAGAATAGTCATCAAATATTCATAATTGTTATATTGAATATTGGCAACTGGTACGTTACTATAATTCTGTAATATATTATACAGGCTGCATTATGGATATGGAAAAATCTATTGATCCCCAAAATAAGACCAATTGGTATAAGAAGGTTTCTAACCTTATTAGCGAAACCCAAGACGTAATTCGTTTTGGTGGAATTCTCACGGCTGCTGTTTTGGCTTCATGCATTACTTTTGGTGCTATTACTATAGGTCTATATTCTGGTTTATTACCTGGGTTAGCTGTAGGTGCCGCAGTTTGGGGGGCAACTGAACTGGTAATAGGTAAAGTAAAGGAAATAGAAAAGGCATATACGTTAGAACAGGGTGATAAAAATAATAGTATTGCCCATGAAAACCAGTTAGCCGTATTGCCTCAAAAGACTTTAGACCCTGAATTTCAAAAAAGTGGCACAGAACTACAGGGTGATAATCTATATCAGGAACAATATCCTCATAAGCCTGCCTTTATCAAAAATATCATCAATAACCGGGAAAACGAAGCCCAAAATGATGATGTAAGTAAGAGAATATTTGCAAAAGATAAAAGCAGTGAAGTAGTAGATGGTACAAGATCAAGATAGGAATATATAACTCTATATTTTAATGGGAATAATGTAAGCATTTTTGAAAATGCTTACATTATTATTCAGGATGTTTCCAGATTAGGGTTGAGAAGCTTCAAGGGCGAATTCTTCCTTAAACCGAAAAGGAACATTAACTTCCTTTCCTTTTATTACCATGGTTGCAATTCCTGTACGGTAATAATCTACCCACTCAACTTTATAGGTTTTTCCACCCTTTAGACTAACTTGACGTCGCTGCACCTCTTCCACAGCATATGTTTTCTGAGTCGCTTTCTCCAATTCACCACGAACCTCACCTTGGAGTCGTGCTAAAAAAGGTAGGTATTCATTACCTATTTGAACATGGGCTCCAACATGACCGTCGGCACTCTGCTTTTCAAAAAGAGTAATTTCGTGACGAACTTTCTCAGAATCTTCCACCGTTTGAGTTGCATCTCCGTAAGGTCGAAATACAATTGCTTTGGTAACAACTCTTTCTAAAGTTGGGTTAGGTTTAACAATTGTACGCCATATAGACGCATAGAAGCGGGATTCATCGTCTAAAGAAACAGGTTTGGCAACCATATCTTTATCATTCTTGACAAATGCAGTACCAAATTTCCAATCTTTAATGATAAAACCATTTTCCGAGACTATTAATGTACATTTCCAATGATACGGGGTCATAAAAAGACTATACCCGCATACCCCTTCATAATGAGTTGCATCAAGCTGTTTGAGGTTAAGTATCTCCGTATTACCCAGAGAACCTTTCCCAACTCCATTCTTGATAGTTATATCTTCGTTAATACCGCCAAGATTATAACTCCACTTCCCATCAATCGGCAGTTTGTCATTTACATTGACATCAGAACAAGACACCAAAGTTGACAAAACAAAGATTGAACCAAGACCAAGTAATTTTTTCAACATTGTTTCTATGTGATCCAGCTCTGCTTGAGCAAATAAACTAATATCTTTATGATATTGTAGCTTTTAGCTATTTATTCATTAGAAATTGAGTAAATTGCTAAAGCAGTGTACAGGATAAAATGTAAATTAATTTTTACTATTTTGCAAGGAAAAAATGCAAAAAATTATGAATTTTTTGATGGGAGAGTTTCACTTTCCAAGCCTTGGTTTAAGCCACAGATTTTAATTCGCTCTATCAACTTATTGTGAAATAAGCGAATCCCGCTCTGCTGCCCCCTTGCGGGTTCTATTTCTCTATTATTCTTGCCGTATGTTCCACCCGGTTATTTTCAGCAGGTTTGGGGACGGTGAGAATATCCTGCGGAGCGGGTGCTTCTTCTTCCAGCAACTTCAGGTAGGAAGCTCTAAGCAACACAATCGTGACACGACGATTGCGGGGTGAGGTAGGAAATTTGGGGTCGAGCAATTCCTGATCGGCTCTGCCACTGATTTTGGCAACCCTGCCCTGTTCCAGATTGGTGGTCATGAGAAACCTTCTGGCGGCATTAGCCCTGTCAGCGGTAAGTTCCCAATTCGTATAGTTGGCATTGCTATCAACATAATTGGTAGCCTCCGTATGTCCCGTAATGGAGATGCGGTTAGGCATGAGCTGAATCACCTGTGCCATCTTGCGGAGCAATTTCTCGCCTGCCTGTGTGAGCTGTACGCCTTTTGGCTCAAACATGGGGTATTTATCATCATCAATCAGATCAATCTTCAGCCCTTCAGGAACCTGCTCTACAATTACATTATCCTTGAAATCCCGAAAATTGGGATCTTCTTCAATGGCTTTTTTCAAATCTTTGGCTGCTTTATCAAAGAGATTGGTATCCGCTTCGGATTCCGCCGGGGACTGTTTTTCCTGTTTCTGGGCAACTGGCCCTTGTGGCATCCGCCCGACTACAATGCCTGGAGGGCTGCGTTCAGCGACTTTCCTGCCTTCGTCATAACTGGTTTTACCACCCTTAAACCCAATCCCTGCCGCATCACGCATCCCGAAAGTAGGGGTGAAATATTCTGCTATCCCTTCCTTCTGGGATTGTGCCGTTGCCTGTAACAGCCAGAGTAGCAGGAAAAATGCCATCATGGCAGTTACGAAATCGGCGTAGGCTACTTTCCATGCCCCGCCGTGATGCCCGCCATGTCCGCCTTTTTTAATCTTTTTAATAATAATGGAGGCTTCTTTTTTATCTGCCATAGCTATGCCTGATTATTCAGAATGGTATCAATTTCGGCAAAGCTGGGGCGTTCATGACCGTCAATGCTGGCACGGGCAAACTCCACAGAAACTACGGGTGCATTGCCGTGTAAATGAGCCAGCAGAGCGAATTTAATACATTGCACATATTTCCCTTCATCTTCGTAATATATGCCCACAAATTTTCCAATAGGCGTAACCAGCCCGTACGAAATCAGTACCCCGAAAAAGGTTCCCACCAACGCTGCCCCAATCAGCCCCCCAAGTACAGCAGGCGGTTCCGTGATACTTCCCATCGTGGTAATGACCCCGAGTACCGCCGCCACAATACCCAGTGCCGGCATACTGTCACCCATATTCACGACCGCACTGGAAATACGCTCCTGTTCATGATGATGGGCTTCCAGATCACGCTCCATCAGTTCTTCAATCTGGTAATGGTCTTCCACTCCCATTGTCATCACGCGAATATTATCACAGAGGAAATTGACGGCATGGTGATTTTTGAGAAAGCCTGGATATTTGGAAAATAATTCGCTTTCCTTGGGCTTTTCAATATGCCCTTCCATTTCCAGCATTCCCTTGGACTTCATTGTCCGCAACACATTATACAGCATGATAAGCAGCTCTACATAACCGGCTTTTTTATAGGGACTTCCTTTGAGCAGATATTTAAGGCTTTTAGCGACATCCATCACCACCTTCATGGGGTTACTGATCAGGAAGGAACCCAGAGCTGCTCCTAAAATAATGATAAATTCATTAGGCTGCCATAATACGTCCAGCTTGCCGTGGTGCATGGTATAGCCACCCACTACCGAACCAAAGACAACCACCATACCAATCAGAAATAACATATTATATTACCTTGCTTTTTATAGGGTGAGCAATTATATGACCAGCACCCCGACTCCAACCATCTTGCCAGCAAAAAATATATAAATCGTTAAGATACAGCTATTCGTTACAACGGAATCAAAAAAAGAGGGATAATAATGATTTTTCCTACAAATGCACCAGTTCAATCTGTGCGACATTGGTTCTACCCACCGCAAAGGCAGCAGCACAGGTTCCCAAGTAAAAACGCCAGTTGCGGATGAACTGTTCGCTATAGCCGAGATCGATTATTTCCTGCTTTTTGGCATCAAAGCGTTTCAGCCATTCTTTCAGCGTATGGGAATAATCTTCGCCAAAGGTAAATATATCGACACATTTCAAGCCTGCTTTTGCCGCTTCTTCACGAAAACGCGTGAGTGAAGGCAGCATTCCACCCGGGAATACATAATGCCGGATAAAATCGCTGCGATTGCGGTAGGCTTCAAAAAACTCATCCCCCATTGTAATCGTCTGGATAATGGCTTTACCGCCTTTTTTCAGATTATCCGCCACGGCTTTGAAATAGGTTTGCCAATATTGCTCCCCTACCGCTTCAAACATTTCAATCGAGACAATCGCATCAAAACTGCCCTTAATATCGCGGTAATCCTGCAAACGTATATCCGCATTCCCTTGCAGGCGTTCAACGGCATAGTCATGCTGCGAAGGCGAAATCGTAAGGCTGGTTACCTGCTGTTGCTTGCCCACTGCCGCTTCTGCAAATCCGCCCCAACCGCAACCAATCTCCAGCAGGGAAGCGTTGGGCAGGTTGATACGCTCTAAAATACGGTGGTATTTTGCCAGTTGGGCATCTTCCAGATTTTCATTGCCATTTTTATACAGTGCAGAAGAATAGGTCATGGTTTTATCCAGCCACAAACGGTAAAAATCGTTCCCCACATCATAATGAGCGGCAATATTGCGTTTGCTGCCCTCCTTATTATTGCGTTTGATAATACGGTTATAGAGTGTGAACAGCAAACGGCTTAACAGACTGCCATGAGCGAATTTTTCAAATTGGGCAAAATTCATCAGGAAGAAGGTCATCAGCCCCGTAATGTCGTCACAATCCCATTTTCCTTCAATATAGTCTTCGCCAAAGGCAATATCACCTCTTAGCAACAGCCCACGCACCACTTCCCAGTCGTAAATAATAAAATTGACTTCAGGTCCTGGCTGCTTTCCTCTGGCAGTAATATGTTTGCCCTCCGGTGTGGTAAGGTGCATGGTTCCAAACTCTACATTATCCAGCGTTTTCAGGGCTTTGGTGACAATCCACTGAATGGGTATGAATCTCATCGTGATATTCCTTCTTTAGGAGGTTGTGGCTTTTTTCGGTATGTGATATGCTTGGCAATAATCTTGATCGCCTGATAATGGATAAGTCCAATGACTTTTAGCGTCACTAAGGGATAGCGAAAAAAATAATAAAGCAGCGAGTGGGGTGAAAAATCTACACGTTTTCCGATTACGGAAGTCGCCAGCATTTTACGCCCCTTATCATAATAATCAATCCAGATAGCAATGCGACGCTCGCTATAGGCAAAGCGGTAATGATATTCCCCGCTTACCTCCATAAAAGGCGAAACGTGAAAAATCTTTTTTCCCGTGATGGTATCGTCTGGCAGAATAGGACGTTTATCATCATGAAATACAAGGTAATTATGGCTTTCACCAAACGTATTATTCACTTCGGAAAGTACGGCAATCACATTCCCGTTTTTATTCAGGCAAAACCAGAAACTGACGGGGTTGAAGACATAGCCAAGCAGGCGAGGCAGCGTCACCAGCACCACTTCACCATCTGCCTGTGTGATGTCATAACGGGTTAGCACTTCTGCAATCCATTCGCTGTTACTGCTTCCATCCTTTTTGCCATGATCTTTTTCATAATAACTGAAAAGATTGAAATGGTTAAGCGAAAAAATACGGTTTGCAAGGTCGGCAAGCTGGCGAAGCGGAAAACAGAGGTAATATACCGTATAGGTAAAAGCATTCTCCGCTGGAAAAAAGCGTTTGTGGAATAGTTTGGCTTCTAACAGATAATTATTTATTGCCATATCGCCTTTCCGCCTAGTTGCCTTGCCACTTCCATACCACTGCTAATACCGTCTTCATGAAACCCGTATTTCAGATAGGCTCCGCAAAACCAGGTGTGCTGGTTTCCCTGCATAGATGCCACCTGTTTTTGTGCCTGAATCATGTTCTGACTATAAACGGGATGCCTGAATTCATGCACGTCAAAAATATCTGTTTCTTTAATATTTTTGCGGGGATTAAGCGTTAAAAACAAGGGGTAATTAGCATCAATGCCCTGCAAATGATTCATCCAGTAAGTTACGGCAATATTTTCCTTGTCCAGCACATCATCTGCCTGATAAATCCAGCTTGCCCAGCAGGCTTTCCGCTTGGGCATCTGAGCTGCATCACGGTGCAGATAGGCTGTATTGTTCTGATACTGGAAAGCCCCTAAAATCTCACGTTCCTGCACGGTGGGATGCTCCAGCAACGCCAATGCCTGATCCGCATGGCAGGCAAATACCACTTCATCGTAAGTAGCCAGCTCCCCCTTTGCATCTGCTATGATTACCGTCTCCTGCTCCCGCTTAACCGATACCACCCCGCAATTTGTTTTAATGCAATGCTGAAAATCCTTGGTGATTTTTTCCAGATAGACTTTGCTACCGCCCGTTACCGTGTACCATTGCGGTTGCTGTGTCACGGTCAACAAGCCGTGGGCATCGAAAAACTCAATAAAGGTTCTGGCGGGAAACTCCATGATTTTGGCTAGTGAACAACTCCATATCGCCCCTGCCATCGGCAAAATATAATACTGGCTGAAATAGTCACTCAAGCCCATATCCGCTACCATTTCCGCCAGCGTGCTGTTAGCGTATGTTTCTTTAAGGCGGACAGCATTTTTATTGAATTTCAGGATTTCCAGCAAAAAACGATAAAACTTCAGGTTGAAAAAGTTGCTGCGTTGTCCAAACAGGGAATTGGCATTCTCCGCACTCCATTCCAGACCGCCCTCTTGTGCCGTCACGCCAAAACTCATAATGCTTTTCTGGATAGGGACATCAAAATGCTTAAACATCTGCGTCAGGTTGGGGTAATTCTGGTGGTTGAAGACGATAAATCCCGTATCTACAGCAATTTCCTGATTATTATATCGTATAATTTTGGTGCGGGCATGTCCACCCACCATTTTTGCCTGCTCATATACGGTAATATCCTGCTCCTGATGCAGCATACTTGCCGCAGCAAGGCCTGAAATTCCTGTCCCGATAATGGCTATTTTCTTTTTCATATCCTACGATTCGCTTTCTGGTTGTGTTTCCAGTTATAGCATAATCATACTAATAAGTCCAGTAATAAACTTTGGAGTATGGTATAAAAATATATTTTCCCATTCCTACCCCAGCAAGCTTTCAAACATCAGCCTGCCATCCACGCCGCCTAAGACGGCTTCAGAATGGCGTTCAGGATGCGGCATAAGCCCCAATACATTTTTCCCTTTATTATACACACCCGCAATATTGCCGACAGATCCATTAGGATTGGCTTCCTGCACAATATTGCCCTCTGCATCACAATAGCGAAACGCTATGCTGCCTTCCTGTTCCAGCATTTGATACGTCGCATCATCCACAAAATAATTACCGTCATGATGAGCAATAGGAATCGTAATCACCTGTTTTTCCTGATAGTTGCGAGCAAAAGAGGTGTTAGTATTTTCCACCCGCAACTGCACTTCTTTACAGATGAACTTCAATTTTGCGTTCCTAAGCAGCGTACCCTGCAATAATCCCGCTTCGGTTAAAATCTGGAAGCCGTTACAAATACCCAGTACCAACCCGCCCCGCTCGGCATGTTTTATCACTGCCTGCATGATAGGCAAACGAGCCGCCATCGCCCCGCTGCGTAAATAATCGCCGTAAGAAAACCCGCCTGGCAACACCACCAGATCACATGCTGGTAAAACCGTTTCTGCGTGCCAGACTTTCTGCGGATTCAGCCCGTTTTGTTCCAGCACGGAAATAACATCACGATCACAATTCGATCCGGGAAATATAATAACAACTGATTTCATATACTCTTTACCTCTTCGTTCGCTCATGCCTGTCTAATAATACAAAAATGACGATAATACCAGAAAATTTGCTGGCAGATCAGTGTTTCGTAACACTTGTTGCAAGCCCGCTATCCTGTAATGCTGAAATAGCACTTTACCATAGTGTTGCACTTGCGGGTAGAATTTGGAAAAACCAGAGGTTAAAAAAGATTATGAACAGGCTCCGGAAAGAAGGACTATCAAACAACCGTACTTTGCGTGAATAGGTGATAACCTTACTCTATAGCTCCTTTACTCAGAGTTTGAGCCTGCCTGCAAGGTGGTGCCCGGAACTGGAATTGAACCAGTGACACAGGGATTTTCAGTCCCTTGCTCTACCAACTGAGCTATCCGGGCAGGTCTTTTTTGTTAAAAGAGACGCTCTTATAGGATACTAAAATGCTTTTGTCTAGTGGGTTTGATGTTTGATGGGAAAAAATTTATTACCTTCTCATAGCAGTGTTATTTCCCAGTTCTTTCCCCGCCATTGCCATGAATCCTGTCACTATTTGCTCAACTTTTTTGTTATTATCATTATCTGCCTGAGGGGTAATGGTGATACATCCGCTTTTATGACTGATAGTGTTTTCATCAATCCCAAGTGTAACCATATCTTTAATTAACTGGTCTTTGTCTCCCGTAAGTGCCTGTATGACAAAATTATCACCCTGTTTAACTCCCCTTACATATTTCCCTTCTTTTTTTGCAAATTCCTGAATACTCATAATAGCGTGCAATTCTGCCTCAATTTTCTGGCACTCTGCGATGGATTTATCCAGTTGTTTCTGCTCTTCGTCTGATAGTTTTGACATGGGATGGATTTTGAGGGTTCCATCAGGGTTAAAACTGCAATTCTGCCCAAATGAACAGCCATGTTCTTCGGAATAGACGGAATTTCGTACGATAATGGGTTCTGCTCCATGCAATGTTCTCGCTATATACCTGTCTACCATGCCTTTGACTGCACCAGCAGGACCAAAATAATCAGATTTACCCTTCTGTATTACTTCGCCTGCTTCATTTTTAACGGTGTTGAGTTCCGTATATTTCCCGCCTCCCTTAACAGTGGCTTCCTTAATTTTTTCCAACTGCTCTGGTGTTACGGCTTCGATTAATGGTATCCATGTTTTGCCTTCATTCAGAGACACTTCAATATTACTGGCTGCAACGACCATCGTATCGCCATGCTGACCAAATGTTTCTGCATTCCTGATATTCCTATGGGGAATATTGAGTGTAAAAGCGATAGACTGGATTAAACGTGCTTCGTCCAGCCAGCTACTTAAGCCTACAATACGCTCATGCGGAATACCCGTCACTTCAGAAATATAGCTTCCCATCGCATCCACAGGATTCGCTACATTAATGATTGTTCCGTCAGGATGTTCTTTATACCAGCGTGAAAGAGCGGGAGCATATTTTTTTTGAATTGCGGCATTATCTTTTAACAAGTCACTACGGGACTGACCCGTACGCCGTGCCACACCTGCAATATCAATGACCAAATCGGCATTTGCCAGTGCTTTATCAAGTCCCTCCTCGTTATCCCCATAATGAAAGGAAACCGTTTTTTCATTTTCCGGTTTATAGCGGTTAAGTGCAATGGAGGACTGATCGGTTCCAAGCTGTTGTGCGATAAATTGACGTGTTGTTGTATCATTCTCTAAATTGGTTCGATTAAAAACAGAAATATGCCCTATATCCTCGCCATGTATCTTGAGCATTTCCAATAGTTTTTTACCAATATCTCCGAGTCCTATAATGGCTACGTTCAGTTTCCTAGGAGTTTGCACTGCTTCCGTCATTTCCATAATTTCAATCCCGTTCTATAATAAAAGTTTGTGATTTTCTAGCACATCTATTTTTTCTTTTAAAGCATTTTATTATGCTTCTTTTAGAAAATCATAACATTCCTTTGCAAAATCTTCCCAATGCCTTACTGTATAATGCTCCGCTATGCTGGTTTCATATTCCTGCCTTAGGGTAGTATTAGTAGAAAAATCCTGGATGCTTTGCAACCATTTTTCAGCGTCAAAGGTAGAAATTTGGGGCATTAAGCCACGAGAAGCTTCATAAAGGGCTGGATCTTCAGAAAGCAGGCAGATTTTCCCATAGCCTAACGCTTCTGCGGCTGCCAGTCCCCAGCCCTCCACATCGGAAGGAAACACGCAAAACAGGCATTTACGGTATAAATAGGCAAGTTCTTCATCGGAAATATTGTGCAGGAAATGGATTTTACGCATGAGATAGGGGCTGGCATGGTATTGCTGGTAAAGTGCATCCACTTTCCAGCCCTGCCTGCCTACGCAGAGTAAATCGGACATGGCGATTCCCCGTTGCTCTGCCAATAAATAAGCATCCAGCAGGGTTTTATGATTTTTGCGAATTTCAATCGTGCTGACATAGAGGATAAAATTAGCAGGAAGCGGGGCAGCAGGAGCCTTGCCTTCGCTCTGGATAGTATCGCCCAGCGTAATGGTGTGCAGGCGAGGCTGGTGCTGATAATGCCGTTTTGCATTTTCCGTGATAAACCCTTTTTTGGCTGCTTCGGATATACAGATGATCTTATCACATACATGATTAAGGTGATAAAACCATTTCTCAAACCGCTCCACAAAGGATAATCCTTCAAAATAATGCGAATGCGACAAGGGAATGACATCATATCCAATCGCACTTACCTGCAACTGATATTGTTTTTTCATCTCGTAAAGCCATGCAAGGCACGGCTCGGGTGCAAGAATATCGAGCAGCAACAGATGATCAGATGCTGAAAAAACCGTCTGTGTTTCATTTGCCTGCGAGCGTGAAGCAGCCCGTTTATGTGCTGCGTAACGATGCCACGCTTTCAGCACCAACCTGTTATGCAGCAGGAAATGCTGTATGGAAGGCGGAAAAATCGCCAGTAATTTTCGTACCGAAAATGTTTTGATATACCATTTCAGGCTCTGTGTGATTCCTGCTTTGGGAGCGTCTTTTTTTGCATGGCTAAAGCGATGCAGCAACATCTCCAATTCAGAAGGGGCAAGGGGAACAAGCTCGCTTTTACCCGCAGGAAAATAGCAAAATACGACGTCTTTTTCGTTTGTATGAAGATACTGCACCAGTTCATATATCGTACGCACCACACCTACAGGATGCCCTGTCCATTCTACCAGCAGCGTGATACTGACGATGAGTTTGGTATTAGGGGGCATGAGAAGCCAACATGCTTTGATACATCCATTGCAGGGTTTCCTGCAAAGGAATCACGGGTAAATCCTGTATCTGCTTTCGCAATTTTCCTGCATCGCCCTGCAATTTCTGAATTTCATTTTTGCGTACAAACGCAGGATTAACGATTGCTTCTATTTCATAGCCCGCAATCTCTGCCATCATGCCTAATATGGATTTGAGTGAATAGAGATTTTCCGAACAGATATTGAAAATCTCTCCCTGAGCGGGCTTTTGGATAAGGTGAGCATAGCTTTTTGCCACTATACGCACATCGGAAAAATCCCGCTCCACCCACATATTCCCCAACTCGATTTTTCCCTCTTTTCTGGCAAAATGGGATACGATTTTGGGAATCAGAAAATGATTTGCCTGTCCTGCTCCCGTATAATTAAAGGGACGGGTAATCATAATAGGCAGCCTGTCCTGGTAAAGCCGTGCCATATATTCCATTGCCAGTTTGCTTACGGCATAGTCATTGGCAGGATCAGGAAGCGTCAACTCGCTTAATTTACCTTCTGTTTTATTGCCGTAAATATTGGCACTGCTGGCAAGCAGTACCGCTTCTATCCCGGGAGCCTGTGCCACCAATGCTTCCAGTAAATTGCGACTGGCTATGGTGTTGATATGGTAGAAATCATTGCCATTGGAACCTGCTACAAAAGCAAGCCCTGCCAGATGAATGACGACATTGGGATTGATGGCAGCTACTGCATGGGTCAAGGCAGACGGGTCGGTTAAGTCCACCTGGTGATAATGCGGGAGTGAAGCGGGATTTACACCTAATCCATGCACTTCAAATCCTGCATCCTCCAGTTCTTTGGCAACATAATAGCCCGTAAAACCGCTAATGCCCGTTACCAATGCCCGCTTGATCGCCTGCATCAGAACGAAGCTCCTGCTGCATTACGGCGTAAATCGGCTTCCACCATCATCGAGCAAAGCTTCTCAAGGGTCGTTTTTGGCTCCCATCCCAGCTCTTTTTTGGCTTTTTCAGGGTTACCTATCAGTAAATCCACTTCCGCAGGGCGGTAAAATTTGGGATTCACCTGTACCCGCACCTTACCCGTTTTCGTACATACCGCCTTTTCCTCTACGCCTTGCCCTTTCCATTCCAGCTTCATACCCGCAGCCTGAAAGGACATAGTGACAAAATCCCGTACGGTTTCGGTGCGATTCGTCGCAAGTACATATGTATCAGGTTTTTCTGCCTGCAACATACTCCACATACCCGCCACATATTCTTTTGCATAACCCCAGTCACGCTTGGCATTCATATCACCCAGCTCCAGCACTTCCTGCTTGTTCAGGCTGATTTTGGCGACACTGTCGGTAATTTTACGCGTGACAAATTCCCGTCCTCGCAGAGGCGATTCATGATTGAACAAAATCCCGCTCGTGCCGAAAATACCGTAACTTTCGCGATAATTAATCGTCATCCAGTGGGCATAGAGTTTTGCCACACCGTAAGGACTACGCGGATAAAAAGGCGTGCTTTCTATTTGCGGAATCGCCTGTACTTTGCCAAACATTTCGGAGGTGCTTGCCTGATAAAATCGTACTTTCGGGTTCACAATACGAATGGCTTCGAGCAGATGCACCGCTCCCATCCCCGTAATTTCCGCCGTGGTAATAGGCTGTTCAAACGAAACACCCACAAAACTTTGGGCTGCCAGATTATACACTTCCGTCGCTTCGGTGGTCTGCAACAGGCGGATGCTGGCGGAAAGATCGGTTAAATCATACTCCACCAGGTGCAGATTAGGGTGGGTATGGATTCCCAGCTCCTCTATCCGCCAGAAATTTACCGAACTGGTACGGCGATAGGTTCCATAGACACGGTAGTTTTTTTCCAATAATAATTGGGCAAGGTAAGCTCCGTCCTGCCCCGTGATGCCCGTTACAATCGCTGTTTTCATATTTTAATCTCATGTAAAAATTTGCTTTAAGATATATAGAAGTAGTAGAAACTTTATGCAAGTCAAAATCCGTAACACCTCAGGCAGAGTGACTATCAAGACATTACATTTATTGCATATGTAAAAATGGTGGGCGATACTGGACTCGAACCAGCGACCTCTACCATGTCAAGGTAGCGCTCTAACCAACTGAGCTAATCGCCCTTTTCCGCTTTTTTGAAAACTATTTGCGGTAATTGCTTGCAGTACCCTATAGTACAGGATACTTTGAGGCAAATGCAACATAGTTAATTAAATCAATATGGCAATACAAAATAATACAAAAAATACTAATGTGGAAACGGCAGGGGAAAAGGAGCTGGAATTTCGCCAGCCCCCCCATAATATGGAAGCGGAACAGGCATTGCTGGGAGCCATTCTGGTGAATAACGAAGCGATGCACCATATCAGCTCTTCGCTCCGGGCTGAGCATTTTTACGTTCCCGTCCATCAGCGTATTTTTGCACAAATTCAAAATCTGTTTGATAAAGGGCTGATTGCCAATCCTGTGACGCTTAAGGGGCATTTTGAACAGGATGAAGGCTTGAAGGAAGTAGGAGGCAGTCTTTACCTCGCCAAGCTGGCAGCCGCTTCCGTGGGTATCATCAATGTACTGGATTATAGCAATCTGCTCTACGACTGTTCACAAAAACGGGCATTGATTGCGATTGGTGAAGAAGTGGTGAATCATGCGTTCAAGGGCGATCTTGACCTGCCTGCCAACCTCCAGATTGAACAGGCGGAGCAGCGACTTTTTTACCTCGCTTCGGAAGGCACGTCGGAAAAATCCTTTCGCCACCTGAAATTTTCCATGGTGGAAGCGATTAACCGCGTGGAACATGCGTTTAAAAACAGCAATCGCGTGATTGGGGTTCCGACCAAACTGATTGATCTGGATAAGTTATTGGGTGGACTGCATAAATCGGATTTAATCATTCTGGCGGGGCGACCTTCGATGGGGAAAACCGCACTGGCTACTTCCATTGCCCATTATGCGGGTGAATATTTCTATGAGGAAAGCCTCAAGGATCCTACCGTAAAACCCATGTCCGTAGGCTTTTTTTCGCTGGAGATGTCCGCAGAACAGCTTGCTTCCAGGATGCTGGCAGGTGCAACGGGTTTAGGATCAGGCAAACTTCGCAAAGGGGATTTAACCACAGATGAATTTGCCGTGCTGGTGAATGAAAGCAATAAACTCTCCCACCTGCCGTTTCATATTGATGATACGCCCGCCCTTTCCATATCAGCCCTGCGGGCAAGAGCAAGAAGGTTAAAACGGGTGCATAATCTGGGCGTGCTGGTGATTGACTATTTGCAACTGGTGCGGGGTTCATCACCCAACCCGCAAGGCAACCGCGTACAGGAAGTATCGGAAATTACGCAGGGACTTAAAGCCATTGCCAAAGAACTGGACATACCCGTCATTGCCCTTTCCCAGCTTTCGCGTGCGGTAGAACAACGCGAAGATAAACGCCCCCAGCTTTCGGACTTGCGTGAATCAGGCAGTATTGAGCAGGATGCCGACGTGGTGATGTTTGTCTTCCGTGAAGAATATTACCTGATGCGACAGATGCCCCGTGAAGATTCCCCCAAATTCCCCGAATGGCAGGCAGAAATGGAAAAAGTCCACGGGGTGGCGGAAGTGATTGTCGCCAAACATAGAAACGGTGCGATTGGTAACGTAGCGTTGCAGTTCCAGTCGGATATTACGCGTTTTGGCAATCTGGCACGGGATGATTATCAGTTGCGGGAGTATGAGTAGTTTTTGTTGAAATAAGATGGTTTTGTGTGTACAAAAGTGCGTCTTTATGGTAGGGTGTAAAATGAAATTGCCGATTGCGGGTTTTGAATGGGATGAAGGCAACCGTGCCAAATGCGGTAAGTACGGGCTAAGTACCACAGAAATTGAGCATTTTTTGCTTCAGGAGGGTAATCATATTGTTGCAGACTTCAAGCACTCTGGGCAGCAGGAACAGCGATTTATTGCAGCGGGAACGCTAGGTAAGCGGTTTGTATTCGTAGGCTTTACCTTACGTTCCAAAGAAGGTGGCATTTTAATACGTCCCATTAGTGGACGTTACATGAGAGAGAAGGAGGCTAAACGCTATGGTGAAAAAACTGCCTGATATTACATCCGATGAGGAGCTTGCCGCATTTATGGAAGGGGATTTAAGCGAATATCTGACCCCTGAAGCGTTACGTCCGATGCAATTTACCTTTACGCCTTCTCTGGAAGATTTGCCCAAGACAGAAAATGTCCATGTGCGTTTTTCAAAGCAGCTCTTGCAGGCGGTAAAAGCAAAAGCGGCTAGCAAAGGTGTCAGTTATCAGAAATATATCCGCCGTGTGATTGAAACTTCACTGGCAGAGGCTTAAATATTCTAACAGCAAAGCAAGGAAGAGTGAAAGGTTCACTCCCATCACGCAATAGCAGCCAGTCCATTTTTAGCCACCAGTGATAATAACTTCAGGGAAGTGCCTGCGGGGTGTTTTTCTCCCCGTTCCCATTGGCTGATTACTCCCTTGCTTACATTGAGATAGTTGGCAAAGACTGTCTGGCTCACCTGTTCACGCTCCCGAATGGTACGGATTTCTTCAGGAGTAAGGGGGCGAACAGGGGTTAGGCAGGTATCGTCAAATTCCCGCATCGTGTGTTTAGTGATTGCCCCTGTTGCAAACAGCCCTTCTGCCGTTTCGTGAATGAAAGCCATAGCGGGACTGCGATAATTATTTGTTTTACTCGTCATATACTACCTCGCTGAAATAACCTGCTTCTATTGTTCCTTTAAGGCTGTTTCGGGCAGGTTTAAAACAATTCCCGCCAGCTTCCTGAATGCTTTTTCATCTTCAAAACTGATATTAGCCTCATCGCTTTTGGCGAATCCGTAGACAAAAAATGCTCTGTCTTGCTGGCGATACAGAATAATCGTTCTGTAACCACCCGATTTACCTTCACCCTGACGTGAAAGCCGTTGCTTGATAACACCGCCTCCCAAATCAGCATCTATTTTACCTGCATCTGCACTACGGATAAGCTCACAGAGTTTTTTGTCACTTATTCTTTCTTTGCGGGCAAAACGTGTAAATGCCTTGCCTTTGTAAATTCGCACGCTGAAACTCACTTGTAGCCATTATCATAGGGATATTGTATAACACCTAGCACTACAAAGCAAGGTGTTTTTTCCCTTGTAAATAGACAGCATTTGACCTCTTATAAGAGGTATAAGATGAAGATAATTATGACCACTATAGCATGTAAAGGAAAGATTCCCCCAAATTCAGCGTGGCATTTTACTTATCACTTACTACTTATCACTCATGCCAACGCCAGCGTCTTCACCAAATCCCCTTGCGTTTTGGTGAGATATTCCCGGGCTAACTGCTTGCCCTGTTCTACAGCGGGTTGCCCGAAGGGATCGACATTCCATAATTTGCCCATAATTACCGTTTCCAGCATGAAGTGCATGAGCAATGCTCCCATCTGTTCTTCCTGCAACACTTCACAGATAAAGGAACGCACGGGGCGGTTATTGCGTATCAGGGTGTTTTTCGTGGCAAGCTGTTCGGCCGCCATCAGATCCCCAATGGTGTTATGCAGCAAATACGCCAGAGCGGGATCTTGCGGTGCAGGTATCTTTTGCCCTTTACCAGATTGTTCCAGCGTAATCAGGGTAATGAATTTATCAGGAATGCCGTCAATGAATTGCTGCAACTGGCTGTGTTGGTCAAATGCTCCCAAGGCACGCAGTGCCGTGGTTCCCTTGCCGTTTTTACCCAGACTTTCTGCCCATAATTGCTGATGCCAGGCACTGAATGCGTCAAGGCGTTCACTATAGGGCATCATAACCGATACGGTTTTTCCTGCCTCCAGCAATGCCTGATGCAGGGCTGCACCTTTCGCGGGTTCGGGTTCTGCATCTGCAAAAAGGCTTGCTACTACGGCTTCTGCACCGTGGCGAATCGCTGCAATATCCAGTCCCGCTACGGCTGCTGGCAGCATCCCTACCGCCGTTAATACGGAATAACGTCCACCAATACAGGCATCATGTACCAGCATTTGGATTTCACAGCTTTCCCCTATTTTACGAAGCGGGTTCGGGGTTGGCTCCGTGATGAAAATAAAATGGTCTTTGAGGGTAATATTTTTTTGTTTGGCAGTTTCCAGCAAGATGAGCAACTGTGCCATAGTCTCAACCGTGCTGCCTGACTTGCTGATAATGACAAACATCGTTTTGTCAAAGGGAACGGTTGCCAGCAAAATATCAAAGGTTAGGGGGTCGGTATTTTCAATGAAATGGATGCGGGTAGTGTGGGAAATTCCTGTGAAAGGATTTTGAGCCAGTGCCACGAGGGTTTTACCTCCCCGTGCAGAAGCTCCCATGCCAATCACCACCATATCCGTATAATCCTGCTGGATGCGTTCTGCCAGTTCGTTAATGACCTTAATATCACTATCACGAGCAGAACTATCCAAAAAAGGTAAGTCCCCCTGTTCACGCTGCGTTTGTATAGCAGCAACCGCTTCTTTTGCCTGTGCCAGATGCTGTGCAAAATGTGCCTCTGATGCACCCGCCCTACCAATCACTCCTTCAAAACAGGAGGCTATTTCATGTTTATAAAGCATATTCTTATTTCTCTTGTTCTGGCTCACCTACCATAATAGTCAAGGGATAGGGGTTGGCGGGAATAAGGCGTTTGGCGACTTCATTTACCTGTTGCTGTGTCACCTGATTAATCAGGCTATTGCGTTTTTCAAGGTAGTCTATACCCAGATTCTGTTTCTGCATATCTACCAGATAATTAACCAGTGCCGTCTGGGTGCTTAAGCTAAGCGGGAACGACCCTGTTAGGTAATTTTTAGCTTCCGCTACTTCCATTTCTGTTACCCCTTGCGTTTTTAACGTGTCCAGTTCACCGTAAAACAGCTTCAATGCTTCAAATGCCGCTTCATTACGCGTGGCAAATACCACGGAGATAAAGCTGGCATTATCCAGCAGGTTAATGTCACTATAGGCATAATAAGCCAGCCCATGCCTATCACGAATCGTTTTAATCAGGCGGGAAGTAAGTGTTCCGCCACCAAAAATATGATTCATGACTACTTGAGCATAATAGTCCTTGTCCGTGCGAGCCAGGGCAGGAAACCCTGCCTCTATAATCGTTTGTGGCACGGGCTTTTCGATCACAACGGGTTTTTGTCCACCTGAAGCAATCGTTACCGCATGCACCTCAGCTACCGAATTAGCACAAGGCTTATAAGGAAATAATAAGGAAAGCATTTTCGTGGCAGTTTCTTTCGTGATATTTCCCACAATGCCTATATATTTTTTACTGCATTTCAACTGGTTATAGGCTTCCATTATATCGGTACGTTTTATGAGGTTAATGGATTCAGTCGAACCATAAATCAGATTCTGGTAAGGGTGATGAGCAAATGCCCGTTTCTTCCATTCTTTGGATGCAATGTAATTGGGGCTGGCTTCTTCCTGCCTGATGAGGCTGAGTATTTCTGCCCGCATCCGCTCGACGGCTTCTTCGTCAAAACGCGGTTTATTAATGACATCTGCCAGCAGGGAAAAAGCCTTATCCTCATGCTCCACCAGCGTTTGTAAGTGTAGCACCAGATCATCCTCGCCCGCTTCGGCTGTCAAGTGTATTGCGGAATCTTCCATTGCCTGCTGAAAAGCAAGTGCGTTTTTATCGCCTGCTCCTTCGTTAAACAGACTGCTCATGAAGGCTGCCGTGCCGTTTAAGTCTTTTGGGTCGTAAGCCGCACCCATTTTCCCAAACTGGATTTTTAGCGTGACAATAGGCAGGGTTTTGTCCTCCATTAACCACGCCTTGACACCTGTATCACTGGTGATTTCGGTAATGGGAAGGGCAGCCTGGGCTGTGCAGGCGAGCGATAATAGCAATAAGATTAAGAGTGACCGCATTATTTCGTCCCCTTTTCAGGTAGCAAATACCCCGTTACCGAACTTTTCTTATTCAACACCAAAGCCCCTGCTTTCGCCAGATCCGCTGAAGTTACCTTATCTATTCCGTCATCCCACTCGTTAATATAATTGGCAGGGAGTCCCACGCTTACCAGCTCTCCCACGGTGCGAGCCATTTGTTCCATATCGTCACGGGCATAGATATTCTCAGCCCTGAAAAGGGTTTTGGCACGCACCAGATCAGAGGCGGGAAGTGCTTTGAAATCTGTTTTTGCCAGCACCGTATCAATAGCAGCTTCAAGTTGCGGTAAATCCACATGCTCCGCAGGATTGGCACTAATCTCGAACGTATCTTCTCCCACCGAAAAACCTTCGTAAGAGACGGAGATATTCGTGGCGATTTTCTGTTTTACCACCAACTCCTGATAAAGCAGGCTGGTATTGCTGCCTCCCAGCATCTGTGCGAGCAGGCTAAGAGGCAGCACCAGTTCCTTATGCTGACTATTTACCGAAGGAGCAAGGTAATATCGCACAAATTCAGGCTGTTTCACATTGGCATGATACATGACCGTATGACGCTCTCCACGTTGCGGAGGCTCTACATTCCAGTGACGTATATATTGCTCGCCCGCAGGCAGTGAACCATAATATTTCTCTGCGAGTGCCTGCAATTCAGGTTTTTCAATATCCCCTGCTACGACCAAAATCGCATTGGCGGGATGGTAAAATTGTTTGTGAAATGCCAGCACATCTTCCTGACTTAACGCTTCCATCTCGCTAAACCAGCCAATCACAGGATTATGGTAAGGGTGGTTGCGAAATAACAACGCCTTCATTTCTTCTGCCAGCAGGGCGTTGGGTTTATTTTCCACCGACATTCTGCGTTCTTCAATAATCACTTGGCGTTCTTTGCTGAAATTCTCTTTGGTGGGAGCGAGATTCAGCATACGGTCTGCTTCCAGTTCCATAATCAGCGGAAGCTGTTCTTTGGCGATACTGACATAATAGGCAGTAAAATCCTCACTGGTGAAGGCATTGAACCTTCCCCCATGACTGCTGACAATATGCGAAAATTCCCCTGCTTTATAAGTGGGAGTTCCCTGAAACATCATATGTTCATTATAATGTGCCAGCCCTGTGCGGCCCGGGAAATCATCTGCTGCCCCGACCTTATACCATAACATTTGCGTGACGGAAGGCACACGGTGACTGGGAATCAGCACCACCTGCATCCCGTTACTCAGGCGAAATTCCTCTATCGCTACTTTTTCGGATTGAGCCAAAACGGGTGAAACGCCTAATAGAAAGAAAACAACAAACGTCTTAAAAAATGTCACCTAATATTCCTTTACTTTGCGGTGCAACGACTGCACTTCCATCGCCCGTCACAGGCTGATTCCGGGTTTTATCCTGCTTGATACGATCGGCTTCTTTTTTCGGATCGACTACGGGGTCGGCCTTGCTGCCCATACCCAACACGGATTTATTATCCTTTGCCACTACACCATTTTCATTATCTTCCACAATTTTAGCCCGTATATCACGGTTCATTTTATTGGCTCCCGCATCATGCAGAAATTGTGTGTCCGCTATATTGGTACTGCTATTATTCAGGAAATCTCCCCCGACCACTTCATTATGGGCTTGTTCTGTTGCTTTGGAAGTCGTCTGTCCCGTATTTTTCAGAGGCGGACGCAAGGTAAATTCAGGCGGAACGGTAAGGGGCGGGCGTGCCATCACTTCATATTCATCAGGCCCTTTATGGTTTAAGCCCAGCGTTTCTTTTACATCGCCATTGCAGGAAGCAAGCAATAGGCAGGCAAGAGCCAAAAAAATCTTGTTTTTATTTAGGTATTTCATTCTTTTTTACTTCATATAAATTACTGATAACCAGGAGGCTTACGCCGATAAATATAGCACTATCCGCCACATTAAACGCAGGCCAGTGATAATTACCGACATAAAAATCCAGAAAATCCGTCACCGCTCCATAAACAAAACGGTCTATCAGATTCCCTATCGCCCCACCAATAATAAAACCAAGCCCCGTAATTACAACCTTTTCTTTTGCTCCTATCCACCAAAATAGCATGACAAGCGTAATCATCACCAGAAATGCAGGCAACACCCAATTCACCCACACAGGCGGATTATGTGAAAACATACCAAAACTGATACCTTTATTGTAGACCAGCACAAGATTAAAGTGCGAAAAGACGTTATAAGGCAATTCTCCCAAGGCTGCAAAGGATTTTATCCATGCCTTGCTTAACCAGTCAGCGAAACACACCAGCACCGCAACGGAGGCACTTAATGCCTTCAGAATCAGCAGCGAATGTTTGGATTTACAAAAAAAGTGCATGTTTTTAAATGTATGTTGTAAAAGTAGAGACTTTTCTATATACGATACGGATAGTAAATCCTAGCAAATCTTTGTAGCGAGTTCATATCATGTTGAAATTTGATTTAATCACCCCTGAAAAAGCCTTTTTTTCTGCCTTTATCAATCAGGTGGAGATTCCAGGTACGGAAGGGGAATTTGGCGTACTGGAGGGACATGCTCCGCTGATTTCTACGGTAGGTATGGGGTTGGTGAAGATTCATACCTTAAAAGACGGCATCAAATCCCTGTTTGTAGCAGGCGGTATTGCGGAAGTAAATTCCGAGTCCTGTTCCGTGCTGGCGGAAAAAGTGGTGGATATGGAAGGCATTACGAAAATAGAGGCGGAAAAAACACTGGTGTTAGCCAAAGAAAAGTATGATAGCCTCTTTGATGAAGATGCCAAACGCCATGCAGAAGCGGAAGTGAAGGTGGCGGAAGCGATTGTAGGATTGTTGCATTAATTACTGCTATGAAATGGTTAGCTGTTTTCCTGCTCTGTTTAGCCAGTCAGCCAGTACAGGCGGAAGTGTTGACCCTTGCGGATGCGATTGCTCAGGCACAGGCTCATAGCCCTGACATTCATTCCCTCGAAGCACAGGTAAAATCTGCTCAAGCCAAGAAACGCCAGACTTTGGCTCCTTCCGACCCCTCTTTGTCGCTTGGCTATAATGACGAAACGGGACTGGCAAGTCCCGGTACTTCCGCCAGCAAGAACTATCAGATCAGCCAGCCCATAGCCTTCCCGGGAAAAGCCTTTGTGAGTTATGATGCCGCAGCTTCGCAGGCACAAGCATTAGAAGAACAGTTGCGGAGTATGAAATTGCAGGTAGCCTATAATGTCAAGCAGGCTTACTGGCAGTTGGCACTGGCTCGCAAAAACCTTGCCCTGCATAAGGGGCTAAAGGAAGATTATGAAGAAATACTGGCGGTTGCCAAAAGACGTTATGAAGCGGGCAGTATTACGCAGGTGGATTACCTTAATGCCAATGTCACTCTCTATGCTGATGATAATACGGTAGGGGATTTAAAGGCAGCGGAGGAAAATGCCCGCTCCAGCCTCAATATTTTGATGGGAGTGGATGCAACCCTGCCAGCTCACGTTAAAGATCTGCATGTCGAAACCTTTCCCATTATTGTGGATTCGGAAGCAGAAAGCAAAATGCTGGCTCATCGGGCGGAAATCAACATGAATCAGGCACTGGCAGAAGCCGCACAGCATAATCTGAAACTGGCGAAAATGTCCGTCCTGCCTGATTTCGAGCTGATTGGGGGTACAACGAATTATAATGTACCAGGGGCATCGCCTTACGCAGGCACTTCTAACCGCAACCATACTTATATGATTGGTTTGCAGATGAATATTCCGCTTTATGCCCCCATCAGCCAGAAAGAGACGATTAATGCCGCACAGCATGACAGAGACGCTGCACAGGATAATCTGGAAAGCATGAAAGACCAGTCCCGCAGCACGCTATTTGCCACCACCGCCAATATCAGGATACTGGCACAGAAAATCAAAAATTATGAACAGCATCTGCTGCCACTCGCCAATCAGTCCTTCAAAATTGCCCTTACCAATTACGGCTTGGGAAAAATTGATTTCCAGACGCTTTCGGATACGGCAGCGACGAAACGGGGTATGGAGAGTGATTATAACACCACACTCCTGAATTACCTGATTATGTATAGCACTTACGGGCAGCTAATAGGAGAAGACCTCTGATGAAATATGTCATTTGTATTCTTATTTTGCTGGGATTCGTGGGAGCTGGTTTGGGAGTGCATTTTGCCACTGCCAGTCAAGCCAAAAAGGAAGAAAAACCTGCGGTTGCGGTTGTGGATAAAAGTTCTGTTAAAATCACACCAGCCAACCGTAATAATCTCCAGTTGCAGACCCTGCAAAAAGAACAGGTGAATAATCAGCTTGATGTGATGGGCAAGATTTCCGTAACGGAAGACGGCACTACAATGATTTCCTCACGCGTGCAGGGGCGTATTGATAAAATTATGGTAGCTTCAGGCGAACCCGTCGTGAAGGGACAGTTATTAGCGTATATTTTCAGCCCTGATTTCGCCGTCGCACGCGAGGAATATCTACAATCTTCGGGCAGGAAAAAAGGTGCGGATGCGGACTTTACTAACCTTGCAGCCTTAAGCTACAAAAAACTGCAAACCCTTGGACTTGGCAAGGAAGACATAGCCAATATTGCGAAAACGCCTGCGGACAACCTGCCCGTTCATGCTCCCGTGGACGGTGTGATTATTGTCAAAAATGCGATGCTGGGGGCTTCCGTCAATAGTGGTGACCCGCTTTTTACGCTGGGAGATCTGCATAAAGTCTGGTTTCTGGGTGATGTCTATCCTGAAGATCTGGAAAAAGTGCGTTCAGGTCAGGAAGTGATCATTGACGGCACAGCCAATACGGGAGCGATTCACGGCAGGGTTTCCTTTATCAGTCCGCTCATTGATCCTAACACCCGCACGATAAAAATCAGGGTATTAATGGAAAACCCCAATCAGGAATTACGTTCGGATATGTATGTGCAGGCACATATTATCATGAACCAGTCCAGCCATATCGCCGTGCCGGAACAATCTGTTTTTAACGAAAATAATAAAAACTATGTCTTCAGACAGGACGCACAGGATAAGGATCTGTTCCATAAAGTGGAAGTAACGCTTGGCAGCAGGGTAAAAAACCTGATGGGTATTCAAAGCGGACTGGCAGAAGGGGACACGATTGTGACAGAAGGTGGATTATTGCTTAATGCTACTTTGGATAATGATGCGGGAAATTAAGTTTAAGAAAAATCCCATTGCATTTTCACGCTTTCTGGCGTTATAATGTGCTATATAACTTGACAGGAGACAGTATTATGAACAGTGTTACCGTACAATCACGGGTAAGCCCCGCACTTAAACAACAGGCAGATGATGTCTTCACCGCAATGGGCATGAGCATTGCAGAAGCTATCCGCATTTTTCTCTATCAGGCAGTCAATGATGGCGGAATGCCGTTCCAGCCACACGGAAAAATCCCCAATGCCACCACGCTTGAGACTTTTGCAAAAACGGATGCAGGTGAAGAATTAACCGAGCATGAAAGTGTGGAAGCTATTTTTGCCAGATTCGGGGTTTAGATGTACAAGTCTATTACTACCAATCGCTTTGATAAGGATTTGAGCCTTGCCAGAAGACGTGGCAGGAATCTGAAAAAAATCGAAATGGCAATGGCAACACTGGCAGCAGGAGAAGCCCTTTTACCCCGTCATCGTGACCATGCCTTAACAGGAAATCTTGCCAATCGGCGAGAATGCCATATTGAACCGGACTGGCTTTTAATTTACCAAATAGATGACGATCGTAAAGCAATAATCTTTGAACGTACAGGTACGCACCCAGACCTTTTTTAATAGACATGCCCGAAAATATGAATCTCCAAACAGTTCCTATATGATCAGTAAAATCGTTGCCTTTTGCCTGAAAAACCGTGTTATCGTACTGATTGGTACGTTGTGTGTTACGATTGCAGGAGCATTTGCCTTTCACAACATGCCGATTGAAGCCTATCCTGATATTACCGATACCACTGTGCAGGTGATTACGCAGTGGGACGGACATGCGGCGGAAGAAGTCGAGCAGCTTATTACCGTCCCGTTGGAAACCGCCCTTAACAGCGTGGCACACCGCACCCAGCTCCGCTCCATCTCGCTGGCGGGGCTTTCCGTCATTACGATTGTCTTTGATGACAAAACCACGCCTTACCTTGCCCGTCAATTCACCGAAGAACGCTTGACGCAAGCAACCTTACCGCAGAATGTCCAGGCAACGCTGGCTCCCATGAGCAGTGCGGTGGGGCAAGTCTATTTTTACCTGCTGGAATCCGACAACCATACTTCCATGGAACTCAGAGAAATGGAAGACTGGGAAATGGAAAAACGCTGGAAACAGATTCCTTTAGTCGCTGATGTCAGCAGTTTTGGCGGGCCCGTCAAGCAATACCAGATATTGTTAAGCCCTTTATCCCTTGCCAATTATAATATCTCTATTTCCTCTATCGTACAGGCACTTGCCAGCAATAACCAGAATTCAGGCGGTGGTTTCATCAGCGTAGGTGAACAAAGCATGAATATTCGCGGTGTGGGTAATGCCAATACGGTAGAAGATATTGGCAATATTATCATTACCCAGAAAAACGGCACTCCCATTCGTATCAAAAACGTAGGCAGTGTGGAAATCAAAGAAAAAACCCGCCTGGGTAAAATCTCTATGGCAGAGCATAAACCCGACGGCACGGTTACGGATAAAAGTGATGTAGTAGAAGGCATTATCCTTTCCCGCACAGGGGAAGCGGACGAAGAAGTGCTAAACGCCATCCATGCCAAAAAAGCCGAGATTGAAAAAAGTTTCTTACCCAAAGATATTCATATCAAACCGTATCTTGACCGACTTGACCTGATTCACCTTACCACCAAAACGGTAGAGCATAATCTGGTAGAAGGCATGATACTGGTATTGCTTACCCTGCTGTTTTTCCTAGGGGATATAAGAAGTGCCTTGATTGTTGCCTTAACCGTCCCTCTTTCGCTGCTGTTTGCCAGTATTTTTCTCGACTGGCAGCATATTCCCGCCAATCTGCTTTCGCTAGGAGCCTTGGATTTCGGGATGGTGGTGGACGGAGCTGTCATCACCATTGAAAATATTTTCCGCAAAAAACAGGAAGCGAAGGAAAAACACTCACGTCAGGACATGTTCCACCTGATTATTGCCTCAACCAATGAAATAGGCAGACCCATGCTGTTTGCTTTATCTATCATTATTATTTCTTACCTGCCCATTTTCACCCTGCAACGGGTGGAAGGCAGGCTCTTTACCCCGATGGCATGGACGGTTGCGTTTGCTTTGCTCGGAGCGTTGATTATTTCTCTCAGCGTTACGCCCGTGTTAGCCAGTATTTTTCTCAAAAAAAATATCAAACACTGGCATAATCCCTTTCTGCATTTTATCGAGACGCATTACCGCACCGCTTTGCGTTTTGCGTTAAAGCACCGTTTAGGGGTTATTGTGATTGCCCTAAGCTGCTTTGCCGTCACCCTCTATCTGGCTTTCGGTGGAGCGATTGGCTCCGAATTCCTGCCTCATCTGGACGAAGGAGCCATCTGGTTGCGGGGAACATTGCCCGCCAGCAGTTCGCCTGAATTATCCAATGAAATCGTCGGCAAAGCCCGTAAAATCATCATGCAGTTTGAGGAAGTCCCCATTACCGTATGCCAGATTGGTCGCCCCGATGACGGCACGGACGCTACGGGCTTTTACAATATTGAATGCTATATTGACTTAAAACCCAAAGCTAAATGGCGTAAGGAATTTGGTGAAGATAAGGAAAAACTCATCAGTAGCATTGATAAAGAGTTGGTGAAAATTCAGGGCGTGATCTGGAATTTCTCGCAACCCATCTCGGACAATGTGGAAGAGGCACTTTCCGGCATCAAGGGGGCATTAGTCGTTAAATTATTTGGCAATGATTTACAGCAGATGGATAAAACCGCCACCGAAATCAGGGACGCATTAGCAAGCGTGCAGGGTGTAGAGGATTTAGGCGTGTTTCGTGAACTTGGGCAGCCTAACGTCAATATTATTATCAACCGTGATAAAATTTCCCGTTATGGGCTGAATATTTCCGACGTGCAGGCAGTGATTCAGAGTGCCGTGGGGGGCAGTGTCGCCACGCAAAAAATTGAAGGCGAACGCCTGTTTGACATGGTAGTGCGGTATAAACCTGAATATCGTGATACGATTGAGCATATTGAACGCATTATGGTCACCACGCCCGACGGCTTCCGTATTCCCTTACAGGAGTTGACGGAAACACGCATTGAAGACGGAGCTTCGCTTATCTACCGTGAAAGCAACAGTCGCTATATTGCGGTTAAATTCAGCGTAAGAGGGCGTGATCTGGGCAGCACGATTGAAGAAGCTCAGGCAAAGGTAAAGGAAAAAGTCACCCTCCCGCAAGGTTACAGTCTGGACTGGACAGGAGAATTTGAAAGCCAGCAGCGTGCCAATGCCCGCCTTGCGATTGTCATACCCATTACGGTAGTGGCAATATTTCTGATTCTCTATTTCGCCTTCCATTCCTTCAAATGGGCGATGATTATTATGGCAGATGTGGCGACGGCTCGTATGGGCGGTGTGCTGGCACTCTACCTCACCCACACCAATTTCAGCGTCTCTTCGGGTATTGGCTTCCTTGCCGTATTTGGTATTTCGGTACAGACGGGGATGCTGTTTGTCTCCTATATCAACCTCATGCGACAAAGAGGGCTTTCGATAGCCGATGCGATTGAAGAAGGGGCAGTCAGACGCTTGCGTCCCATCATGATGACGGCACTGGTGGCTACTTTGGGATTACTGCCCGCTGCCCTCTCCCACGCTATTGGTTCGGATTCCCAACGTCCGATGGCGATTGTGATTGTGGGTGGACTGCTTACCGATCTGGTAATTGCTTTCTTCCTGCTGCCTACGCTTTATAGCCTGTTTGCAAAGCCAGAGGATACGCTGGAAGGTGAGTCTTAAAAACACATTTTAGGGTTGAGTAGGTATCTGTGGAGCAGATTCTACCTTCTCTTTGTCAAAGCTATTTTTATAAGACTGAACAAAATTATAATAACAAAGAAGAGTGGGGACAGTTTTATAATGGTCATATAAAAAAATTACAGTGTCCATGAAACTTAAAAGAGGGTAAAGTGAATAACCATGAAACCGTCCACACACTGATTGCCAGGTGGCTTGACTGGCTAACGCACCATAAAGCTGCTTCCAGCCACACTCGCATTGCCTATCAAACGGATATAGATGCCTTTTTACAGTTTTTTAGCGGGCATCTGGGCAAAAGAGTGGATATGGAAACGCTTGAGCATTTGAGCCTTACTGATTTCAGGAGCTGGCTGGCTTTTCGTCACAGAGAAGGATTGGTAGCGTCTTCTACCGCTCGTGCCTTGTCCGTGGTGCGAAGTTTTTACCGCTATCTATCCAGGCAGGATATACTGGAAAACACCGCTATTTTTCATGTTCGCTCTCCCAAACTTCCCAAATCCTTACCCAAAGCACTGGAAGAAAGCCAAGCCTTGCAGGCAGTGGATCAGATAGGGAGCTATTATAAACAGGAATGGCTCCGCCTGCGGGATGTGGCACTGCTGGCTCTTATTTATGGCTGCGGGATGCGTATTAGTGAAGCATTGAATATCACGCCTGCACAGCTTCATCAACATCCTCAAGCCATTATTATTAAAGGCAAAGGTGGCAAGGAACGATTCATTCCCTTACTGGAAGAAATCTATCCGCTTATTGCAGCCTATAAAGATGCCTGCCCTTATCCCATTATGCCTCATAGTCCTTTATTTCTGGGAGCAAGAGGAAAGGCTTTGCGACCTGAAATTTTGCAGCGGGAACTTAGAACTTTGCGGGATTTATTGGGATTTCCCCCTGATACTACGCCCCATTCCTTCCGTCATAGCTTTGCTACGCATCTGCTCAGTAGTGGCGGGGATCTTCGCACCATTCAGGAGCTGCTGGGACATTCAGATCTTTCCACCACGCAACGCTATACCAAAGTGGATAATAAACGCCTGTTGGGTGTTTATGCTAAAGCTCATCCAAGAGTATAGGTTTAGGACTGCTACTAAATATATAATTCCTCACAACCCCTCATACCCCGCAATCGTTAAGTCATAGCCTTCCAGTCCCACTACGGGACGTTTGGAGTTGGAAAGCAGGGTCATTTGTTTTACGCCAATATCGGTGAGGATTTGTGCTCCTATGCCGTAATCCCGTAACTGTTCCTGCACACGCGTGGGTTCATTGCGTAAGGTTACTTTATCCAGCAAAGCGGAGCGGTGGGGTTCACGCAAAATTACAATCACACCTGCTTCTTTTGCTTCCATTTTCTGCATGGCTTTATGGAGTAATTCGGTTCTCTCATCCTGTGCATCGCCTAGCATATCCGCCATAATATCCAGACTGTGCATCCGCACCCATATGGGTTTTTCGGGGTCAATCTTGCCTTTGATAAGGGCAATATGCTCGGAATATTCGATGTTGTTTTTGTAGACTTTCAGGGTAAATTCCCCGCCATAGCGACTATGAAACGGGGTTTCTGCTACGCATTCCACCAGTTTTTCCTTGCGTCTTCGGTAGGAGATCAAATCGGCAATCGTGGCAATTTTCAAGCCGTGCTGTTTGGCAAAATTTACGAGGTCGGGCAGGCGTGACATCGTGCCGTCATCATTCATAATCTCACAAATAACGCCTGCTGCATTCAGCCCTGCGAGACGTGCGATGTCAACGGCTGCTTCCGTGTGTCCTGCCCGCACCAATACCCCGCCTTCTCTGGCAATCAGGGGAAATACATGCCCGGGCGTGACAATATCCTTCACCGTTTTGGTGGAATCAATCGCTACGGCAATGGTTCTTGCCCTGTCGGCTGCGGAAATCCCTGTAGTCACCCCCGTTGCGGCTTCAATGGAAACGGTAAAAGCCGTCTGGTGACGTGTACCGTTCTGTTGTGCCATAAGGGGAAGATTCAATTCTTTGACACGGTGGGAGTTCATGGCAAGGCAAATCAGCCCCCTGCCATATTTCGCCATAAAATTAATCGCATCAGGAGTCGCCATTTGGGCAGGAATCACCAGATCGCCCTCATTTTCACGGTTTTCATCATCAATCAGGATGAACATTTTACCGTTGCGGGCATCTTCAATAATGGCTTCAATGGGGGAGAGTAAATTAGACATAGGTTTGCTCCATAAGGCGGGCAAGATAACGGGCAATCAGATCAATTTCAAGATTCACCTTGTCACCCGTTTGCAGTGTACCCAGCGTGGTGTTTTGGAAGGTATGCGGGATGATATTGACGCTGAATTGATTTCCCTGCACACTATTGACCGTCAGTGAAACACCGTCCAGGGTTACGGAGCCTTTAGCCGCAATGAAGCGGGAAAGGGCAGGCGGAGCTTCAAATACCAGTTTCCAGGAATCTGCAATTTGCCCGGTTTCTATCAGGGTTGCCAGAGCATCGACATGTCCGCTTACCAGATGCCCGCCCAATTCATCCCCCAGTTTCATGGCAGGTTCCAGATTGATTTTTCTTGCCACTTCCCAGCTTCCGAGCGTGGTTTTATCCAGCGTTTCCTGGGATACCTGCACGGTAAAACCGGTTTCGTCTTTCCTGATAACCGTAAGACAAGCACCGTTGCACGCTACCGAAGCTCCCATTACCAGATTATGGGTGAAGTTGGGAACATGAATCGTGATAAGCCAGTCGCCTGATTTTTCAAGCGAGGCTATGGTGCCGCTATGATTGATGATACCTGTGAACATTAAATAAATTCTCCTATGACACTTGAAATAGCAAAAACAGCTATAAAGTAGTTTTGTTTTTATATAATTCGCTTTATAAGCATATATAGCATTATGCCAAAATCATAGAGTAAAAAATGTCTGAACTGATAAAAACACCGAGAAAATCCTTAAATAAAGCGTTTTTAAAGCTGAGTCCTCTCAAGCAGGATATAGATTCATTCAAAGAGCATTTTGCCAACCTCATCACAAAAATGAATCCTGGCGAGAGCGAAGAGTTTCATAAAAACCTTATTTCTGAATTTCTTAAACGTACCTATTATCACCCCCAATATTTCATTAATACCAAAGGTTGGAATGATCTGGTTATTCATAATGGGGCAGATGCGAAGCACAGTGTAGGCGTTATCATTGAGACAAAAAAACCTGGCAATAAATCCGAGATGCCAAGCTGTGACAATATCAACAAAAAGGCACTACACGAAACAGTCTTGTATTATTTGCGTGAACGCATTACGGAAAAAAATTTAGAAATTAAACATATTATTATCACCAATATTGAGGAATGGTTTGTCTTTGACGCAAATCTATTTGAAAGATATTTTGCGGATAATAAATCTTTGGTACAACAATTTATTGATTTTGAAAGGGATAAAGGAAAACCAACGGATTATTTCTATAAGAATATTGCTGCACCACTGATTGAAAAAATCAAATCAGAAATGGAATATACTTTTTTTACCCTTACAGACTGTAAAAAAGCTATCAGTGAAGATAATAAAACCCTGATTGCCCTATTCAAATTTTTCTCGCCCCAACACTTGTTAAAGCTGCCTTTCTTAAATGATAATAATAGTTTAAACAAAGAGTTTTATAGTGAATTACTGCATATTATTGGTTTGGTGGAGAAAAAAGACGGTGCAAAGAAACTTATTGAACGCAAGCCATCCACCGAGCGTGATTCCGCTTCTTTATTAGAAAGTACCATCACGCAATTAAGAAATTTGGGTAAAGTAGAGCGTCTGCCCAATGCAAAACAATATGGAGAGACACTCGAAGAAAGGTATTTTTCTGTTGCGTTGGAACTCAGTATTACATGGATTAACCGCATTCTTTTTCTAAAACTCCTTGAAGCCCAGTCTATTAGCTATCATCAGGGCAGCCGAGAATTTGCGTTTTTAACCCTTGAAAAAATCAAGACCTTTCATGATCTCAATGATTTGTTTTTTGCAATATTAGCGAAAAAACCCGAAGAGCGTCAGGGAGCATTGGCGGAGCAGTGTCTGCACGTTCCTTATCTCAACAGCTCGTTATTTGAACCTACTGAATTAGAAAATCAGACAATCTGTATCAGTAATTTAAGAGAATCAGACCATCTACCCATTTTTTCCAGTTCTGTATTAAAAGATAATCAGGGCAGGAAACAGACAAAACCCCTGCCTGCACTTTCCTATTTATTTGGTTTTCTTGAGGCATATGACTTTGCCAGTGAAGGTAAGGAAGAGATACGACAGGAAAGTAAAACCCTGATAAATGCTGCCGTATTAGGACTTATTTTTGAGAAAATTAACGGTTATAAAGACGGCTCCTTTTTTACTCCCAGTTTCATTACCATGTATATGAGTAGTGAGGCGGTAAAACTTGCCGTATTGCAGAAATTCAATACGCATTATCAATGGAATTTTGAAAATCTAACGCAACTCTATAATAAAATAGATGATAGAACAATAGCAAACGAACTTATCAATAGTTTGAAAATCTGTGACCCTGCGGTTGGTTCAGGACATTTTCTGGTTTCCGTTTTAAATGAATTAATCGCCATTAAGAGCAGGTTGGGAATTTTAGTCGATAAGCACGGCAAACGCCTGAAAGAGTACCACATAGAAATTATCAATGATGAGCTGGTTGTTACCGATAGTGACGGTGATATATTTGAATATAAACCTAATAGTCCTGAAAGCCAGCGAGTACAGGAAACCCTTTTTCATGAAAAGCAGATATTGATTGAAAATTGCCTGTTCGGGGTTGATATTAATCCTAATTCCGTAAAAATCTGTCGCCTGCGTCTTTGGATTGAGTTATTAAAAAATGCCTATTACCAAACGGGAGATAAGCAATCACGCTCTTTGGAAACCTTGCCCAATATTGATATTAATATTAAATGTGGCAACTCACTTATTAGCCGTTTTCCTTTAGACGGTGATATTAAAAAAACCCTTAAAAAAAGCAAGCGAAGTGTAGAAAGCTATAGAAATGCCGTAGCTACCTATCGTAATGCGAAAAACAAGCAGGAAAAATGGGAAATGGAAACACTCATTCAGGATATTAAAAGTGATTTTAAAGCCGAAATTTATAGTAATGACCCGAAGGTACAGAAGATTGAACAGCTAAAATTCAAAATGAAGCAATATGAAATGTTTCCTGAGTTAAGAGATAAGGCAGTAGAATTAAAAATGCAGTCTGAACTTAAAGATTTGGAAGCGGAAATAGCGGAAATTCTGAATAATAAAATCTATCAAAATGCCTTTGAATGGCGATTTGAGTTTCCTGAAGTCCTGAACAGCGAGGGCGATTTTATAGGATTTGACTTGGTGATTGGTAATCCGCCATATGGTGTTTCTATGAGGGGTAAAGAACGGGAATATCTTAATAAAGAAGTTGGCAAGGTTCCTGATTTTGAAATTTACTACTGGTTTATAAATAAAGCCTATCAACTTCTTAAGCATAATGGTGCATTGTCCTACATTATACCAAATACAATAATTTTTAATATATATGCACAACAATATAGATTAGACATTTTCAAAAAATGGAATCCAAATGAAGTTTTGGATTGCACAGATTTTGCTGTATTTAACGATGCCACCGTAAGAAATATTATCATATTGTTTGTTAAAACTGAAAATAGTAGCTATTTAGGTTACAAAGAGACTAATAACATTTTATCTTTTAAAGATTTTATTAAGAGAAAAACAAACTCTATAGATAAGAATGTAGTGGAATCACATAATCAGAATTGGGGGTTAATCTTTAAATTATCTCCAGCTACTCTTCAATTCATCTCTCGCATTAGAAGAAACAATGTTCCCTTAAGTAATTTTTTCCCAGAAACAAGTCAGGGTTTAATTGCATATGATAAATATCAAGGACAATCTCAAGAAACGATAAAAAACAGGATATACCATTCTTTTATCAAGCATGATCCTTCTTACAAAGAATGGATTTATGGTAGTGATGTAAAGCGTTATAAGGTTGCATGGAATAAAAAAGAGTATATTCAATATTGCAAGGAGATAGCTAATCCAAGAGATCCAAAGTTTTTTAATGGTGAACGCATTTTAATACGCGAAATCACTAATCCCAGAATATATGCAGCATATACAAATGAAGAATTGTATCATGATCCTTCGGTGTTGGTGATATTGGATAATAAAAAAAGTCCTCTGAATATGCTTTCGCTTTTAGCAATTTTAAATTCAAAATTTGCTACATTCTATCATTTTAATTCATCACCGAAAGCAACTAAAGGAGCTTTCCCTAAAATTCTAGTACATGATATAAATAATTTTCCATTACCTCCAGATATTGACGATAATACTAACTCAAAACTACAAAAACTTTCTCACACCATAGCTTTGAATAAAATAGCAAAAAAGCAGTCTGATAAAGATAATTTAGAAGCCTGGATTGATCAGCTTGTCTATAAACTTTATGGACTCTCCAATGAAGAAATTGCCCTGATAGAAGCTAAGTTGAAGGAGTGTTAAGTCTATAGCAATCCAATACATCATTATCAAAGTGCTGGCTAGTCAGTAATTCATAGCGGGAAAGGGAAGCAAGGGGAAGGGAATTGCCCTTAATAGCAGGAATACCCGTTTCGCCTATCACTAAGGGGGCTTTGAACCAGTAGATATAATCGACTAATCCCTTGTCTAAAAACGCACTTCCGAGACTTCCCGCTTCAATCATGAGACGGGTAATACCTTTTTCGGCTATTGTTTCCAATGCTTTTTCGAGATCAAGGTGGTTGCCTGAAGAAGGAACGGAAATAATTTCACTACCCGAATAATTCTGCTTTTCCAGTGAGGTTTCGCTGGTTAAAATCCAGGCAGGTAAGGCTTTGGAATTTGCAGGCGTTTGCAATTTACTATCGATAATAATACGTTGCGGGGAATCTTTTTGCCTTCCTGATAAGCGACAGGTAAGGGCGGGATCATCTTTCCGTATCGTTCCTATACCCGTCAAGATGGCATCGTGTTTGGCTCTGAGCAAATGGACATAATCACGCGATTTCGCATTGGTAATCCATTGGCTTTCGCCATTATGGGTTGCGATTTTGCCGTCCAGGGAAGTAGCCAGTTTCAGTGTTACCAGTGGACGTTTTCGCAGGATAGTCGAGAAAAATCCTTCATTGAGTTGTCGAGCTTCTGTTTTACAGATATTTTCGATGACTTCAATACCCGCTTCCCTTAAGGCAGCGATGCCCTTGCCATTGACGGCAGGATTGGGGTCGGTACAGGCAACCACCACTTTGGCAATGCCTGCTTTAATAATAGCATCCATACACGGAGGGGATTTGCCGTGATGCGAACAGGGTTCCAGCGTCACATACAGCGCTGCACCTTTTGCCTGCTCGCCTGCCTGCTGCAATGCCAGCACTTCGGCATGAGGTCTGCCACCGCGTGCCGTTGCTCCTGTGCCGATGATGCTATCCTCTTTTACGATGACGCACCCCACGGAAGGATTGGGAGCCGTTCGTCCCAGATTCGCCTCCGCAAGTCGCAAGGCATGTTGCATAAAACGCTTCATTCCAGCGTCCCGACAAAGGTTTCAAAGTCCTTGGCTTCACGGAAATTGCGATAGACGGAAGCAAAGCGGATATATGCCACTTCATCCAGCTTTTTCAGCTCTTCCATCACCATTTCTCCAATCAGGGAAGACGGGATTTCGCCTTCCGCACCGCTTTCCAGCCTGTGGACAATGGAATTGACAATCAGCTCAATCGCTTGCGTGTTGACGGGGCGTTTGCGAACGGCAATACTGATCGCACGCAATAATTTGTCCCGATCAAACGCCCGCACTTCGCCATTTTTCTTGGTGACATACAACTCCCGCAAATGCACCCGCTCAAAGGTAGTAAAACGGGCATGACACTGCGGGCAGTAACGCCTTCTGCGAATCGTCACGCCGTCTTCCCCTGAACGGGAATCCTTCACCTGCGTATCCATATTGGGACAAAAGGGACATTTCATATAGTATCAGGAATAAATGGGAAACCGCTCGCACAGGGTTTTTACTTTCGCCTTTACCTGCTGTTCGATTGCTTCATTCTGCTCGGGATTACTGGCAAGTCCGTCCAACACATCGCCAATCAGCTCGCCAATTTCACGAAATTCTGCTACACCAAAGCCACGGGTTGTACCAGCAGGTGTACCCAAACGAATACCTGAAGTGATGAAGGGCTTTTCAGGGTCAAAGGGAATCGCATTTTTATTACACGTTAGCCCTGCACGTTCCAGACTTTCTTCCGCTGCTTTGCCAGTGAGTTTTTTGGGACGTAAATCCACTACAATCAAATGGTTGTCGGTTCCGCCTGTAGTGATGGAAACACCGCGTTTTACCAGCACTTCTGCTAACGCCCTCGCATTGTCAATCACTGCCTGCCCGTATTGTTTGAAGGAAGGTTGCAAGGCTTCACCAAACGCCACTGCCTTACCTGCAATGACGTGCATCAGAGGCCCACCCTGAATGCCCGGGAAAATGGCAGAATTAATCGCACTTGCCAAAGTCACATCTGCACCGCTCGGGGTTTTACGCACCACCAGATCGGGGTTATTCGATAAAATCATCCCGCCACGCGGCCCCCGCAGGGTTTTATGGGTAGTCGTCGTCACAACATGAGCATGAGGCAAAGGCGAAGGATAGCTTCCTGCTGCCACCAGCCCCGCAATATGTGCCATATCGACCAGGAAAAAAGCTCCCACCGCATCAGCTATAGCTCTGAATTTCGCCCAATCCACCACACGGGAATAGGCAGAAAACCCTGCGATAATCAATTTGGGGTTATGTTCTTTTGCCAGCCTTTCCACTTCTTCCATATCCAGCAACTGGGTGTCTTTATTCACGCCGTACTGAATGGCATGAAACCATTTGCCTGACTGGTTGGGGGCTGCACCGTGGGTTAAATGCCCGCCCGCCGCAAGGGATTGTCCCAAAATCGTATCACCTGGTTGCAGTAATGCCGTAAATACGCCCTGATTGGCTTGTGATCCTGAATTGGGCTGCACATTGACAAATTGGCAGTTAAACAGTTTTTTGGCTCGCTCTATCGCAATTTCTTCCACCACGTCCACAAACTCACAGCCACCATAATAGCGTTTGCCAGGATAGCCTTCGGCATATTTATTGGTGAGTACCGACCCCTGAGCATCCATCACCGCACGGCTTACGATATTTTCCGAAGCAATCAGCTCAATCTGCGTTTGCTGACGGTTTAATTCCTTGTCTATGGCGGATTGCACGTCCTTATCCGTTAGGGCAAGTGCGTCACTGAAAAACCCTTCGGGACGTATAGTGTTTGGCATAGTGGTAATTTCCTGTTTTTTGGCGGTACTTTGCATGGTGAATAACTTTCCTTTTATCAATTAATCATAACGTATATCCTGCCTGTCATCCAGCTTGAACAGCCACCGCATATTACTCTCATAGACGGATCTGGTACTGGCTTTCAGGCGATAAAGTCTTTCAATATCCGCATCATTTAATTGATGCTTTTGTTCCAGTTCCTTAATTTTCAGCTCGGCTTTTTTATCATATTGCAACCACAGGGGAAACCAGAGGAGGAAAATATAGGCAGCATAAAGTAGAGAGAAGGCTACGCAAGCGTAGGAAATCATCGTTGCCTCAAAAGTGCTTCCAAATAAATAATGCGTTGCTATACAAAACCCTACGGCTGCAAAAAACGTAAAAAAGATTCTCAGGATGAAATCACGCCTGAAAACCCGAAAAATGACCATAATGCCAATCAGGGATAATACAACCCAGCAAAACAGTTCCCCAAAATTAAGGTTTCCCATATTTCGGAAGAAAAGCAGCCGATTGATGTCTGCCATAACATTGTCAAGAAAATTATCCATCGAGTTTTGCTACCCTTCCTGCGTGCCTGCCCGCCTCAAAATCCGAGTGCAAAAAACGCATGATACTATCCTGAGCGGTTTCCAGACCGATTATTCTTGCTCCCAAGCATAACACATTGGCATTATTATGTCTTCGCGAAAGTGCAGCGGAAAGCCCTTCGTGGCATAATGCAGCCCTTATCCCTTTATGACGATTCAGGGCAATGCTCATCCCGATACCCGAACCACAAATAGCAATCCCGAACGCTGCTTTCTCTTTCAGTAACTGCTCTGCCAGCAGGTTGGCATAATCATTATAGTCCACAGATTCTTGTGTTTTTGTCCCCACATCCAGCACTTCGCTCGCCAGCGTTCGTATGAAATCCAGCAGTTGCGATTTCATTTCCAGTCCCGCATGATCCGAAGCTATTGCTATTATGGGTTTATTCATTTATTTACTACCGGTTGCTAGAATGTCGATAAAATTACATAAAAACTATCAATTCGCAATATAAATATGCCAGTCACGTCCTAAAAACTGCAAAAGTTTTGAAGATGTGCAAGGCTTAATTTGGAAAGTCAGGGATAATAGACCTCTGTCAAAACTCATTTTGGGTAGGCGAAAATGCCAGGTTTTCGAGTAACGAAACGCAGCGTACACCTTAGTACGTGAGTATCGTAACGTAGAAAAACTGGTATTTGCAGCCAGCCAAAATGAGTTTTGACAGAGGTCTAATAGGGAATGAGAGGTTATTGAACAGGCTCTTAGGCATCCATCCGTTTAATCCTGATTTCATTTCGCACCGTTTCTTCCACCAGTGGCACAAACCGCACTGCCATTAAGTGCTGCTGCTGGATACCTTCAGGGGTTTTTTCAATACGCAGTAATAGTTGTTCGGTACTGCTTCCTACGGGAATCACCATAATGCCTCCCACGGCAAGCTGTGCAAGCAATTCAGCGGGTACGGATCCTGCTGCTGCGGTAACAATGATACGCTCAAAAGGTGCTGCCATTTTCCACCCCCGGGAGCCGTCCCCGTGCATGGTCTGGATATTATGCAGTTTTAATTCACGAAAACGTTCCTGTGCGATGCTTAACAGCTCTTTATGCCGCTCCACCGTATAAACCATACGGCATAATTTCGCCAATACTGCCGCCTGATAGCCTGAACCCGTGCCAATTTCCAGCACCCGCATCCGATCACTTACCTGCAATGCCCACGTCATCCAGCCGACAATGCTGGGCTGGCTTATGGTTTGTCCTGAATCAATGGGCAGTGCAGTATCTTCGTAGGCTTTATCCCGAAACGGAGCGGAGACGAATAATTCCCGCGGGATGCTTTCAATCGCCGAGAGTACGCGTGTATCGGTGATGCCACTATTACGCAGCTTCATGAGTAACCGTATTCTTTCTGGCAGGGTTTCCCTCATCGCTCGATTTTTCCCTTTATTGCTGCCAAAGCATCATAGTTAGTCAGATCAAGGCAAATAGGCGTTACGGTAATATAGTCTTTTGGCAACCAGTGAATATCACTATTTGGACGATCTTGCGAAGGCATTTCTTCTGCCCAGTTCATCCAGTAATAGGGGCGTTGTTTGGGATCCATACAACGCGTTAATTGCTTGGGAATCTTGCGTTTGCCGTGTGGTACGACCTTCACCCCTTTTACTGCCTCAGGCAGGCACTCAGGAAAATTCAGATTATACAGCGTATTTTTTGTCCAGGGTTCCTGCAAAAGTTGTTTAATAAGAGCGGGTGCATGGGATTTAGCCGTTTCCCAATGAATCGCCGGCGTAATGGCATCATAATCCATACGCTGCGAAAGAGCAATCGCAGGAATGTTGCAAAGTGTGGCTTCCATCGCCGCCGCAATCGTTCCCGAATGGGTAATATCCTCGGCAATATTCTGTCCGCGATTAACTCCGCTTAACACCAAATCCACGGTGACTTCAGCAGGAATAATCGCTCGCAGTGCCATTAATACGCAATCCGTAGGTGTGCCATGTACAGCAAACTTCCGCTGCGTTATCTGGCGGTATCGCAAGGGAGCATTAATCGTAAGCGAATGCCCTGCACCGCTTTGCTCCAGCTCGGGAGCGACTATCCAGATGTCGTCGGTTAAGGTGCGGGCAATAGCTTCAAGTGCTATCAGCCCTTCCGCATGGATGCCGTCATCATTGCTAAGGAGCAGGGTGGGGGGGGTAGTCTTCATTTTTAGCATAATATATTTTTCTCCCATAGTGACCATTTTTCCCAATTACCCCGTATTCCCATCATGTTCACCGTAGTATGAGGCGAAGATGGAAAGTTATGGATAAGTTCAACCATACGATTTCCCCAGGAACTATTGGGGCTAATATACTTCATCAGGTATTGAATAATACAGATAACTGCAAAAATCCTGTTTTCAGGGATATTATCATTTACCATATTTTGCAATAAAGAGGCTTCTGCATATTTGGGATATTGGGGTTTAGCGGTAATAACACGATTCCATAAACGTCCGTGATGAGCAGAAATGTTACGCACAATATTAAGTGTATGCAGCCAGCTAACCAGTAATTTATGGGTGCTTATTCCATAATTTTGGACAATGGGAACTTTATAGCGATCTTTTAGCTGTGCGATATATTTTGATAGCATTCCAAAGTCCCAAAGCTCCACAGCCATCCATATCGGTAAAGCATCCTGTGGATATTTTTCCTTAAAATGGACAACAAAATCTTCTCGGGATTCTGCGAAAGATTTTTGAAACTTCTTTTTCCAGCCTTCAAATGCAGTGAAGGTGGGGTATAGATAATCAGGAGACAAATGAGCCTCTACATCATATTTACCCAATTCCAATGCAATGTTCACCCTTAATGCAATTTCTATCCGCTGTATGGCATCCATCATTAAAAGACGCAACGATTTATCAAATACATAGAGGGCTATAATGTCATGGAAATGCACATCGTCCTTATAATCATCTAAAATATGAACTTCGCCCGTGGTTTCTGTCTCACTTTTACGAAACACATATGAATAGCCACTAAGGCGATAATATCCTATTGTGGCAAGGTAGTGTTCTGCCTTTTTCCTATCTGTAATGATAAGTCCCCGTTTTTCCAAAAGAGCAATCTGATTTTTCGTAGGGAGATAGGGTTTGGTATAAAACATATCGTTTAAAACAAAGAAGACCAGCCTGTGGTGGGGCTGGTCATATTGCGAATATTATGCACCTTATTCCTGAAAATGTCAAGAACAAAATTAACAGTATTATAAGACCAGCCAAAAGCAATAGCTTCAAGAGCTATCAGCCCTTCAGCATGGATGCCGTCATCATTGGTAAGGAGCAGGGTTGGGGGTTTAGTCTTCATTCCGATTCTTTCATTATGTGTCTTATGGATAAGTAAAATAGCAAAAAAAACGCTACTGCATAGTGTTAAGTAGGCTACACATCAAAATTTCCAGTTGACTGGGGTGAAGTTTCTTTTATGATGAGCTTAAGAATGCCCGTTAGGGTGTTCTGGGGTATAGTAACCTCTTCAGTCGGCGGTAACTGTGTGCTACCGTCATCTTGCACTCTCCAGCCTCTGGCTGGGGAGACGCATATATATGTTCAGGCTGCAAAGCTAAAAATATGCGTAGACCTTTCCGACTGCAGGTTTTACTAACTCCCCACGCCACCAGCATCTTTTGCTGGTGTGTGTTGTCCATGTTACAGGGGAAAGGTGAGGAACGTCAAAAAATACTTTTCTTTTTCCTGTAGCTGGATTACTTTGCCAAACAGTGAAGTCCAATATGGTTCACCACACCTTCCCAATCCCCAATGGCGGGTTGGCGAAACAGCTTAAGCGAAGGATACCACGGACTATCAGAACGCTCCAGCAGCCAGCGAAAATCAGGATTAAATGGCAGCATCAGATAGACGGTTTTTCCCAATGCTCCTGCCAGATGGGCAACGGAAGTATCCACGGAAATAATAATATCCATTTCCTGTACCAGCGAAGCTGTATCGAGAAAATCCTGCAAATCTTCACTATGCGAAATAATGGAGGTAGTGCGAAGGAAGGCTTCATCTTTTTCACGAATCTCTTTTTGTAACGCATGAAATTCAAAATCTCCGCTTAGCAAAGGAGCCAGCGAGTTAAGTGCCAGGCTGCGATTATGATCATTGGAGTGAACGGCTGCCCCTGACCATACCAGCCCAATACGCTTTTTGGTTTTTGCACCCAGTCGCAACTGCCATGTTGCCAGATTTGCTGCATCGGGTTTCAGGTAAGCAACAGTAGCAGGAATCGTATCCAGTGTAGTACCCAACGCCAGTGGCAGGCTCATCAGCGGGATGTGGAAATCAAAAGCAGGTAACGCTTCACCTTTGCCAAACACCTTTATACGCTCATCCAGTGATTGCAGAAGCCTGACCAGTGGAGGATGCACTTCCAGTATGATGTTCACGCCTTTATCCGCCAGCAAAGGAGCATAACGGCAGAATTGTAATGTATCTCCCAAACCCTGTTCGGCATGGAGCAGAATCGTTTTTCCCGTTATAGCTTCCTTGCCCAGCCAAAGAGGTGCGGGAAAAGAGCGAATTTTCATACCCACCCGTTTCCATCGCCATTCATATGCCTGCCAGCCTTTTGCATAATCTCCCTGTTTCAGGAGGTTTAGCGAGAGGTTGAAATGGGCTTCAGCATAAGCAGGAGCGAGTCTAATGGCTTTTTTAAAATGCGTAATGGCTTCGCTATATTTGCCCTGTTCCTGTAACAAATACCCCATATTATTATAAATTTCAGGGTAAGCGGGCTTTAGGGTTAAGCCATGCTGGTAATGGTTCCAGGCATCTTCAAACCTTCCCAGTTTGCGTAAATTATTGCCCTTATTATTATAGGCTTCTGCCAGACCTGGTTTAAGTGCAATCGCAGCATCACAACACAGCAGTGCTTCTTCCAGCCTGCCTTTATTTTCCAGAATAACCGCTTTATTATTATATACGGCAAATTTCCAGACGGAAGGAAAAGTAAGTGCTTTATCATAACAGAGCAGGGCAGCATCTACCTGATTGAGATGATGGAGCAACTCTCCTTTTTTGCGGTAAAACAGTTCGTTATTATTGCCTAGCGTGATGGCGGTATCATAACATTGCAGGGCTTGTGCATATTCGCCTTTTTTCTGCAAACTATTTGCCTTATTGGCGTAGGCTTCGGCATAATCGGCTTTAAGGGACAGGGCATTATCATAGTGCAGCAATGCCTCATCAAAGCGACCCAGTTTTTCCAGTGCCAGTGCCAGATTGTGAAAATTGAAAGGATTGGCGGGATTGAGCCTTATCACCCCCTGATAGCAGGCAACTGCTTCAGGCAGCCGCTTCAATTCCTGTAATAAATTTGCCTTTTGAAACCATAAATCAGGATGAAAAGGAGCCAGTGCCATTGCTTTTTCCAGCACCCCAAGAGCCTCTGCAAATTGTCTTTTTTTTGCATGGTTATTTACGGTTTCAAGGTATTTATTCAGTTCGTTTTGCATGGAATGTCGTCTGGCGTATAGGATTGTAATTTAACTTGAACTTACTTCATGAGTCAATCTTCATTTTTTGTCAAAAAAGTGCTTGCGTTAGTTAGTTAGTTAGTGTAAAAATAGCTTTGTAACTTGCTTTGGCAAAGCTATTGTTAGAAATTTTATCTTCATGGCTGCCTTAAATACAGTATCAGAAGACTAGATACTAACGGTAGTTTTGTCAAAACAATTTATAAAAAACAAGTTGTTTCGATCTAGGACTAAAATCCGATGTCTGAGCTTAATCGCTATTGCAAAAAATGTGAGTGTGAACGCACATTTCGGCTTAAATCAGAGTCTGCACGAGAACATGTTTATGAATGCAGACATTGTGATCTCCAATACATCCAGCTTACTGGGTTAGGTTGGGTCGTCGGTATAGGAGTTCCTGCATTAAGTATCTTGGGTGTTCTTGGATTTATTCCAAAAATGCCTGATGATAACAATAAGTAGGTCTTGATTAAGTAGAATTTGGTTACGGGTAAAAATTACCTGTAACCAGATTCAAAACAATATAGTTTAACATTATATTATAAATGATAGTATGGACGATAAAGCTCCTAAATTATTAAAGAATAAAAGTATAGTAGAGCAAACTGTTGCTACTGCACTCCTTGGAAGCACCGCACTATGGAGTGCTGCTTTCTTGCTTCCTAATATTGCACCAAGTAAATCTAGCATTGATAGGCTTTCTCTTGCTTCTTCGATTGGCTTTATAGCGGGCGGAACCATAGCTTTATTACGCACTCTTCATCACAATGAGGCTATTGAACGCAAAAATGTAGATACCTTAAACAAAGTGCTTGAAGGTAATTTTGTTGAAAAATACGAACAGGAAAAACAGGCGAAGTTAGAAAATACAGGTTTGGTGAAAAGTTAGTTTCAATATCAAATACAATTTACACGCAAAACAACCTCGTCCCAATTTTAATTTTTCCCAGCAGCTTCAAGGTATTTATTCAGTTCGTTTTGCATGTTTAGCCTTGCTTAAAGGATGGTGTTCGTGAACTAGCTTTACAAGCCGTGATTGTTCCACATGCGTATAGATTTGGGTAGTGGAAATATCCGCATGTCCCAATAATTCCTGAATCACGCGTAAATCTGCACCACCTTCCAACAGATGTGTGGCAAACGAATGGCGTAAGGTATGGGGTGAAAACAGGGTGGGGTCAAGCCCTGCTTTGAGTGCCGTTTCTTTCAGCATCTGCCCGAAACGCTGGCGGCTGATGGGGGCATTGGCATCATGCGGAGAGGGAAACAGCCAGATGCTTTCTTTTTTCAGGGTATTCTGATAGGCTTTTAATAACTCCACCGCTTTTTGATGAAGGGGTACGATTCGCTCCTTATTGCCTTTGCCTTTGACCACCATATAGGGCTGATTATCGCTACTATAACGCAGGGCATTGAAAGGCAGGGTAACCAGTTCCGTCACCCTGAGTCCTGAGGCGTACAGTATTTCTATCATGGCAGCCAGACGGATATTACCTTCTGCCTGTGCGGTATCAATAAGCTGTAATATGGGATTGCTTCCTAGGGTTCTGGGCAACCTGCGTCTGGATTTGGGAGGATCAAGGCTAAGGGCAGGATTATCCAAACGGATTTTTTCGCTATAGAGAAAGGCAAAAAACTGTTTGAGACTGGATAATTTGCGGGCAATCGTCACGGCAGCAAAGCCTGATTTGCTTAAGGAAGTTGCATAATCCGCCAGTTGTTTTTTATCACACATCGTAAAATGACTCTTTTGTTTGCTTAGAAACCCCAAAGCATCCTGCAAATCCCTGTTATAAGCGGTTACGGTATTTTCCCCTGCTGTGCGTTCTGCCACCATCATTTCTAAAAATGATTCAATTAAATAAGTGTCATTGGTGTCAGGCATATACCAACTTTCTCATTATCCTATCTCCGCTTGTTTGTAACCCTGAGCATAAAGCAAAGCTATCAAGTCGCAATGGTTAATTCTTGCTGCCGCCTGTTCCTGTACAATCGGCTTGGCATGATAGGCTGCGCCCAGTCCGGCAGCCATGATCATGGGAAGGTCATTGGCTCCATCTCCCACGGCAAGGCTGTGTGAGAGGTTGATACCTAGTGATAGGGTGGTAGTTTGCAGGGCTTCCAGCTTGGCTTCCTTGCCTAAAATGGGGAGTATCACCCTGCCTGTGAGTTTTCCGTCTTTTATTTCCAGTGTGTTAGCCAGATTGCTATGAAAGCCCAATGCTTCCTGTACACGGTCGGTAAAAAACGTAAAACCACCTGAAACCAGCAGGCAATGCGAGCCGTGCTTACGCATCGTTGCTACCAGTTCCTTCGCTCCTCCCATGAGTGTTACACGGCTAGCATACACTTCTTCCAGCAGGGATGCAGGCAAGCCCGCCAACAACCCCACCCGCTCTATCAGGGCAGCTTCAAAATCCAGCTCTCCCCGCATGGCACGTTCGGTAATAGTGGAAACCTTCGCTTTTACGCCTGCAAAATCCGCTATTTCATCAATACATTCTACGGTAATCATGGTAGAATCCATATCACTGATCAGCAGGGCTTTACGACGGTTTTCCGCTTTCTGTATGATGATGTCTATGGGACGCTCCCCTATTAGATTACGCACGTTTGCTTCAATCCCTTGCGGATTCCCTGTAAAAAAGAGGTCACAGGCGATATTTTCATGCAGCCAGTCCATTTTCACTTCCTTTACAGGTAATGCTTGCGAAATTTCACTAACCAGTGCAGTTTCAAGGGGAAAAGGTGCAGCAGCAATCAGGGTTAAAACATAGTGCATAATAAACAGTCCATTGTTATTGTATGTGGGGCGACGGCAAGCGGTAAAAGCGATTTTGCCCTCTCTATAGCACAGCAGAACAACGGAGTCATCATCAATGCGGATTCCATGCAAATCTATCAGGAGGTGCGTATTCTGACTGCCCGCCCCACGCCTATTCAGGAAGCAATGGCAGAACACCGGCTTTACGGCTTTGTTTCGGTTATGGAGCCTTTTTCCGTAGCCAAATGGCTGGAATATGCCAAAGTGGCGATTGATAGTGCATTTTCGGAGGGTAAATTACCTATTGTAACGGGTGGCACGGGGCTTTATCTTAAAAGTTTGCAAGAAGGGCTTTCACCTGTACCCGAAAATGATCCTCTGATGCGGGAGCAGGCAACCCGTTTATGGCAAGAGCAGGGCGAAAAGGCGTTGCAGGCAAGGGATCCTGAAATGGCAATGCAGTTAAAACCACTGGATAAGCAACGCCATATCAGGGCATTGGAGGTATTGCTGGCAACAGGAAAATCCCTGCGGTATTTTCAGGCATTGCCACGCATCAAACCTTATCCTGATGCTGCTTTCACGCTCCATTTTATCAACCCGCCCCGAGCAGAACTCTATGCACGTTGCAATCAACGCTTTGAGGTTATGCTGGCAGAAGGAGCGTTGGAAGAGGTCAAACGTCTTAAAGCAATGAATATTGGAGAGGATCTGCCCGCTTCCCGCATTCTTGGCTTGCGTGAGTTGGGTTCGTATCTGGACGGAGAAACTTCGTTGGAAGAAGGGGTAGCAAAAGCCCGGCAGGTAACTCGCAATTATGCCAAACGTCAGGTAACCTGGTTTTCTCATCAATGAGTATGAGCGTAAGGTCTTACCCCGCAAGGGGTAGCATTCTACTGGTTAAATATATCAATATAGCTTTTGTAAATATAAGACTGCCCGTATTTTTTATCTTCATGTTTGGGAATCAGTATTCCTTTTTCTACAAAGCGGTTTATAATTTTTTGTACCCCTGCACGGGTAAAACCAGTCCATTTTCGTACTAAAGCAACATTTACAATCGGTTGACCATACAGTTTAGGAAGAATCAGCATAGCACTTTCAGAAGATTTTTTATCAAAAAATTGTATTTTTGCCATATCCTTTTCACGCAAATCCGTTATTTTTGCTACTGTATCAATGGCTTCATTGGCGATTTCTATTATGCCTTCCAGAAAAAAATCCACCCATTCGGATACTTCTCCATTATGGTAACTGGATAATTTTTCATAATAAAGCTGCTGATGTTTTTTAAAAAAGGAGGATAGAAAAAGAACGGGTTTTTCCAGTATCTGCTCCTGCCATAAATAAAAAGTGATTAACATACGCCCCGTTCTGCCATTGCCATCGGCAAAAGGGTGAATGGTTTCAAATTGGGAGTGAAGCAAGGCTGCCTTAATCAGGGTTAGTGTTGCATCGTCAGCATGGATAAAATTTTCAAGTTCTCCCAATGCTTTGTGCATGACTTCTACTGGTGGAGGTACAAAACGGGCATTATCAGGACGTGTTCCACCAATCCAGTTCTGGGTAGTACGAAATTCACCTGGATAGGAAAAATGGCTTGAGCGTGCATTTTCCATCAATACCTGATGCAATTCTTTGATAAATCGTAGTGAAAGCGGGAAATTATCCTCTTTGACACGTTTCATTCCATGTTCCAACGCCTGAATATAATGCACAATGTCATCCACATCCTGAGGAAGGTTGGTGCTACTCTGTGCTTCTTTCTCTATGGCATCCATCATGGTTGCCTGCGTACCTTCAATCTGGCTGGAGGCGGTCGCATCTTTGCGTAGATACATCAACAGGAAGTAGTTTGCATCGGGTAAAAGCTTGGTGATACCGTCCAGCTTGCCAATTAATCTGCTGGCTTTCTCATTTTTTTTCAGTATTTTAGCATCAAAGATAAATCCGCTTTTGGGGGGGAAGGCATGAGGAATAAAAGCACTAAAACCTTCTTTCTGTTTGACGATGCTGCCAATTTCAATTTTCATATAGTTAGTATCCATCTTTTTTTGAATAGATACTAAAATGCCATTTAGTATCTATTCAGTCAAGAGATGGATACTAACTTTCTATTTTTTACCGTCGCTCACAAACTCATCCACCTCTTCGGGTGTGGTGGCAAAGCTCGTCACCAGACGATAGGTATCTTTCCCCATTAAAGGCCATTTGTAAAAATAATGCCCCTTTGCCAGCAATTCATCTGCCAATTTCTTCGGCATCTCTACAAATACGCTATTGGCTTCCACGGGGAGTAACGGCCTGCATTCGGGAATGTTTGCCAGTTCATTGGCGAGTAATGCCGCCATCCTGTTAGCGTGTCTGGCATTATGCAGCCATAGATCCTTTTCCAGTAATGCCAGCATCTGAATCGCAAGGTAGCGTTGTTTGGAAGCAAGCTGCCCTGAGCGTTTCTGGATATAGTTAAAATCCCTGGCAAGTTCGGGATTAAAGAAAATAACGACTTCCGCCAGCATAGCTCCGTTTTTGGTTCCACCAAATGCCATTACGTCCACGCCTGCTTTCCAGCTTATTTCTGCTGGACTACAGCCCAGATGCACTAACGCATTGGCAAATCTTGCCCCGTCCATATGAAGATAAAGCCCATTGGCTTTGGCAATAGCGGAAATTACCGAAATCTCCTGGGGAGTATAAACGGTTCCTGCTTCCGTGGACTGCGTAATACTGATGGCTTTGGGGCGGGTATGATGCACACCGCTATTTTTTGCCACTACCAGCATATCCACAATAGCATCAGGGCTGATTTTTCCTGCCTCTCCTGCTACTTTGAGCAGCTTGCTGCCAGTAAAAAACTCGGGCATCCCGCATTCATCCTGCTCTATATGGCTATTGCTATAGGTGATAACCGATTCATAGGGTCTAAGCAGGCTTGCCAGCCCAAGGCAATTCGCTGCCGAGCCATTAAATACGGGAAAAACCAGCAAGGCTTCATGCTCAAATAGCTCTCGAAATCTCCCCGTTAGCTGATGGCTATAGTCATCATTACCGTACGATTTGGCATGTCCATGATTGGCACTCGCCAGTGCTTCCATTATCTCCCTGCTGACGTTTGCCGTATTATCACTCGCCATGAAAACCATTTGCTATCCCTTATGTAAATAATAAAACCATATCCCTGTCAGAACTCATCTTGGCAGACTACCACTATAGCAGATTTTTGCGTTGATACTCACCTAAGTTTGATGTAGGATAAACCTTCATACTCAAAAAACGAATAATCATTTCATATTGTTTGTGCGGGTTGATATAATCTTGAAAAGATATTAAACATACAAGGAAAATTACCATGACGGATAAATATTCCAACCCTGTTTTAATCGCACGTGAAAGCAGCCAGCGTTTAATGCAGAAAGCAGAAGAATTAGCTAATAAATCATTAGAACAACTGGAACAAGGCAATGTAAAAGCTGCAGAAAGGCTAACTAAACTGGCTGAAAAAATTATAGAACAGCTTGGTAATCCCGAGAGACAGAGAAGTCGCGACAGATAATTTTTCCTCTCATTACCATAAGTGCGGTAATTTCTTGATAATTTATTATTTTACCAAATGTCAGAGCCAGCCATACTCTGCTCCGCAAGATTTTAATAAATCCTGTCCAGAAAAAGCAATAAAAAAATTCCCGTGAGATAGAGCAGGGAATAGGTGAACATCGGCATGGCATAGTGCAGATTTTTTGTTTGCCAGAGTCTTAGACAATAAAACATAAATCCACATCCCAGTGCAGTAGCACCTATTGCATAGACTATTCCTGACATACCAAGGAGATAAGGCAGGAGGCTGACGGGGACTAGCACTACAATATAGACCAGCATCTGGCACATCGTGGCATCATGACCTGCGGTAACCGGTAGCATGGGGATACAGGCTCGCTGGTAATCCTCTGATTTTGCCAATGCCAATGCCCAGAAATGCGGGGGTGTCCAGAGAAAAATAATCAGAAACAGAATAACAGGTTCAAGGGTGATAGTGCCTGTTACCGCTGCCCAGCCAATGACGGGAGGCAATGCACCCGCCGCACCTCCAATAACGATATTAAGCGGAGTACGCGGTTTTAGCCAGATGGTATAAATAAATACATAAAAGAGTATGGTGGCAAGCAGCAGCAACGCCGAAATATAATTTACGCCCAGAGCCATTATCACCACACAGAGTGTTGCCGTTGACAGTGCAAATATAAGGGCAGCATCAGGCGAAATACGCCCTGAAGGAATAGGACGATTTTTCGTGCGTTCCATGAGGGCATCACTTTCACGTTCCACCCACATATTGATAGCACCCGCCGCACCTCCACCCAGTGCCATACAGAAAATAGCCGTAATAGCAGTCAAAGGAGGCAGATGCTCTGGTGCAAGGCTCATACCCACCATCCCCGTAAATAGCACAAGCACCATTACACGCGGCTTGAGAAGCTCAAAATAATCCTTGAATCGGATATGGGTAAGAGAGTTGTAACCAGTAATGTACATAGAGGGTGATTACGGGTGAAACAGGATAAAATTTCAATCAGGAACCTGTTTTTTTTCCTCATCGCTTTTTTTTAGTAGTAATGGCATGGTAAGTCCTTGTACCAGAATGGAAAAGACCACAACTCCAAACGTAGCAACCACGATTTCATCGTGCATGAATAATTCGGGAGGAAGGGATAAACAGAGTGCAATCCCCAATGCTCCCCGCAGACCTCCCCACCAGAGAATATGCTGGTATTTCCAGCTAATTGCCCAGCGACTGCGACAAAAAATAAGGCATAAGGGATAAACCGCCATTGCACGGCTTGCCAGCACTATCAGCACGATAAAAACGGTGGTGAGTCCGAGTGCAGAAAAAGAGATAACCGCTACCCGCAATCCAATCAGAAGGAAAATAAGTGAATTGGCAAGAAAAGCGATAAACTCCCAGAATTCCATGATAAAGGATTCCCCCCGCTCGGAAAGACAGGAGATATGTTTTTTGCCGAATGCTGCCGGATTTCCGATAATCAGTCCGCTTACCACGGTGGCAAGCACGCCGGAACAGTGGAAATGCTCTGCGGTCATAAATGAACCATATGCCACAATGGTGGTAATAGCAGTTTCTACCAGATGATCGCTGACTTTCCCTGCCAGTATAATGCCGCCCATACCAAATACGGCTCCCGCTGCCACTCCCCCGCCAACACTGAAAAATAGGGTCTTTGCTATCCCGCCTGCTGTAATATCCCCCGTACCGCTGGCAAAAAGGATGACAATAGAAAATAACACTGCGGCAACGCCGTCATTGAAGAGGCTTTCGCTTTCTACCAGCAGGCGGAGCCTTCCTTTGATATTATTGTCCTTAAGCATTGCAATCACGGCAACCGGATCAGTGGCGGCGATAATAACCCCGAATAGCAAAGAGGCAGATAATGGCCATTCCAATAAATAGACCAGACCCAATGCCACGCAACCGGCAGACATCACTACACCAGCAATAGCCAGAACGAGAATGGGCAATATATCCCGTCTCAGTTCGCGTTCATTAATATTGATTGCTGCCTCAAACAGCAGAGGCGGAAGAATAAGCTGAAAAATAAGTACATGGGTTAAATGCAAATCAATATGCACATGTGCAAGTTTCAGTAATATCCCTGTAATCACCAATCCTACTGTATAGGGCATTTTCATTTTATGAGCAACCAGCCCTACAATAATTGCAAGCATTAATAAAGCAATAGTCTGTTTTATAATCATATCCATACTGTATATTCCAACCTAAAGTTTCCAATGAAAGCCTACATAAACGGCTCTTCCTTCGCCCGGATAAAAATAATTCCCGTCATGACCAGAAGCATAAGGCACTACATTATAGGTGGCAATATAGTCTTTGTTAAACACATTACGCACTTCAAGGTAAATGTTATATGCTTTATCCGCACTTTCCCAAAATGACCGTATTCCGTAAATGGCGTAACTATCCGTATAAAGCGTGTTAGCCAGATCCACGGGAGCTGCTACGGGCGACCACTCCACATTCGGGCCAAAGGATACACCGGAAGGGTGGCGGTAAAGCAGTTCGGCACGCACATAATGTTCAGGCACTCCAGGTAGTATATTGTTACCGTAAAGAGCGTCATGATCAAGGGTGAAATGGCTAAAAGTATAAGCAGAGCGAAGAGAAACGGCATCATTTCCTACCAGTATATTCTCTTTCACATCTCCTTGCACCCCCAGTTCAATGCCATCTTTTTTGGTGCGGGGTGCATTGATAGTCGCTGTATCCCCATCGGCAAAACGGTAATTCACCAGTTCATCATGCAGCCAGCCGTGATAATAGGCGGCCTGCCAATGGAGATTACCCCCTATAAACCGTGTTCCCATCTCCGCTGTGGTAGAGCGTTGGGCTTTAAGCTGCGTGAAGCCGGGCGTATTTCCGACCAGATCACTCCAGGTGGGTGGTTCAAAACTGCGACTCAGATTGGCAAATAATTGTTGTTGTGAAGCCATATCATATCGCAACCCGATGCGGGGGTTAAATCCGCTATAGCGTTCGTCCTGCCTTGCGGTGGTTGGAAAAGTCTGTTCAATATCGCGGGTGGCAAGCGAGCCTTGCATATCAGCGATACCATAGAGCTTACCCATAAGATGCTGCTCATATTCCGTGTAGATTTCACTGGTTACGGCATCAAGGTTGCGGCTCACTATGGCTGCACCCGGAGTGGCGTTAATATTCTGAAAACGGTTTTCGTCTCCCGTTCCGTAATAATTATTCAACCCTGCCAGCCATTTATTATCACCGAACTGATGCGTATATTGCACCTGCATTCCCATATCATTGGTATTTTGAAATTCGTAGGTGGTAACGGGATTATCCAGCGTGCGGTAAGTATAAAAAACGGCAGTATCCATACGGTCATCGCCTTCCTGCCATGCGGATTTATCGGCAATGCGGGTCATATCCAGATCACGCTGATAGTTTTTTTCACTATTGAGAGGATTTGCCTGAGTCGGATCATGGTAGACTTCGTTTAAGGAAATAGCACCGGGAATTTCTGCGTCCGAATGGGTGTGGTTAATATAGATACGGTTGCTGAAATTCTCGTTGGGCTGCCAGCCAAGATTGGCATTGATGCGTGAGGTGTCCTGCTGGTTTTGACTGCGGAAACCGTCCTGTGCAAAGCCTGATATGGCTGCAAATATATCACCCGTTTCCCACTGCTTTCCAGCCGAAACCATACTATGCCACGTTCCGAAGCTCCCCCCGAAGCTCCCCCCAAAACTCCCAAATTCGCCGCGTACGTCATAGCCGTTACCCGTAGAGCCGGTGGGAGTGATAAAATTGATAGCACCGCCAAAGTTGCTTGCTCCATATTGCAAGGCGTTCGCACCCGGGAAAACTTCTGTATATTTAATAAGCCACGGGTCAATGACGGGAAACTCAAACTCCCCGTCTGCTGTAGTGATCGGAATCCCGTCCTGCATCACCATAAGCCCGCTACCCTGAAAGATGTTGGCAAGCCCCGAACCACGCAGGGAAAGTCGGGAAGATTCCGCACCATCTCTTGGCTGATCAATAATACCTGGTATGTAATCGGTTATATCCTTCACCGTCTCTGCCCGCTGGTTACTCCAGTCTTTGTCGTCAAAGAATGATGTATTTCCGGGCGTAGTGGTCATGCTTTCCTGCACTTCCAGCGGGTCATCTATGCTAACGGAAGCGGGTGCGGGATGGATTGTAATGGCTTCGCTTGCGTAAGCAATCTGGCACAGGGTGGAGATTGCCAGAAATGGCAGTGTAAATGATAACCCTAAACGTTTCATGCCTTACCTTATTTTACTATTGGAAATTTATACTTAATAAATAACAATGCCCGCCCTGATTTGCATTTCAGGATTGGATGCATGGCTTGCTAAAAAGGAAATAAAAGGTCGATATGAAACATATATATTATAAGCATATTTTTTCGCTTGCGGGTATGACGGGTGTTGTGCTGATGCTTATCGGGCTGGCTCTTTTCTTACCTGGAATATACCTTATCTTTCTTGGTGGTAGCGGGTATTATATGGTAGCAGGGCTGGCAATCAGCTTAAGCGGGCTTCTCCTTACTGCACGTCGCTATGAAGGGTTGCTGCTTTACGGGGTGGTGTTGCTCGGTACGCTCTTATGGTCATTGGCGGAAGTGGGGCTGGATGGCTGGAAATTATTTCCCCGCCTGATTGCTCCTGCCGTATTGGGATTATGGCTTTTCTCACCCATGATAGCCAGAAAACTAATATTTCCCAAGCCAATGGATATAAAATTTGCATGGGCTGGGCTTATAAGTTGCGTTATTATCCTCGTTTTTGTTATAGGAGCGGGCTATCGCATATCAGAGTTGCGTTTTCAGCATTACGGCACGGTTGCAGAGGCAAATGCTCCTATTCCTGCCAGCAATCCCGCCGTAGCAGATTCCGACTGGCAATATTACGGAAGAACGGCTGATGGTGATCGTTTTTCTCCCTTAACCCAGATTACGCCCGAAAACGTATCCAAACTGCAAGTGGCATGGACATTTAGAACGGGTGAATTGCCCTCCAAAGCAGAAACGGAAAAAGGACGTGAATTTAATTTTGAAGATACTCCCAGCAAAATTGGGGATAATCTTTACATCTGTACCCCGCATCACAAAATAGTTTCCGTCAATGCTACGACAGGGAAAGAAAACTGGGAATTTGACCCGCATTCCAATACCAGTGCCAATATTTTCATTACCTGCCGCGGCGTTGCCTATTACGAAACACCAGCCGAAAAAGTAGTGGCAGGAAAAGCCTGCCAGCGTCGTATCATAAGCCCGACGGGTGAAGCCAGCATGATGGCACTGGATGCCGATACGGGCAAATTATGCGATGATTTTGGAGAACAGGGCATAGTCAAATTAACCGACAAAATGGGGGATGTACCACCCGGGTTTCACTTCATTACTTCACAACCTTTAGTGGTAGGTGACCGTGTGATTTTAGGGGGCTGGATTTATGATGACCAGACGACGGGCGAACCTTCAGGGGTAATACGGGCATATGATCCCGTCACAGGCGGACTTGCATGGGCATGGGATATGGGCAGGCAAAATCCCACCGAACCACTTAAAGCTGGCGAGATTTATACCCGCAGTACGCCCAATGCGTGGGGAACCTATACCGCAGACCCTGCTTTGGGGCTTGTGTATCTGCCTATGGGAAATGCCACACCCGATTATTTTGGCGGGCAGCGTCGTCCCTTTGATGACACCTATTCCAGTGCCATCGTCGCACTGGACATTGAAACAGGAAAAGAACGCTGGCATTTCCAGACTGTTCATCATGATTTATGGGATTTTGACTTGCCCGTTGGGCCTTCGCTGGTGGATTTAAATACTCCGCAAGGCGTAGTCCCTGCCTTGGTGCAGGCAACCAAACGCGGTGATTTCTTTGTGTTAGATAGAAGAAACGGAAATCCTTTAAGTCCTATTGTGGAAAAACCCGTGCCACAGGAGCATGTACCCGGTGAATATCTTTCCGCCACTCAACCGTATCAGCCTGATTATCCTTCGGTAGCTCCTGAGGATATTCAGGAAAAAGATACCTGGGGTGTAACTCCGATTGACCAGATGCTATGCCGTATTGATTTCAAGCAAAGAAAATATTACGGTAAGTTCACTGCACCACAGGAAGGAAAATACCTTGCTTACCCTGCATTTGACGGCGTAGTGGACTGGTACGGCTCCTCCATTGACCCCACACGCAAGCTGCTTATCGCCAATTCCAGCTATATGCCCATGATGATGGATTTCCTGCCACAGGCACAGGCTCTGAAAAAAGGCATAGAAAAACCGTGGAAAGGATGGGAAAGCAAACAGCCCTACCCCAAACTGATTGATGTGTCGAATAATCCGCAATATGGTACGCCTTACGCCATTGTTATCAAGCCGTGGCTGAATGCCCTGAGTGTTCCCTGCCTTGCTCCGCCCTGGGGAAAACTGACGGCGATTGATCTGCAAACCCGTAAAATAGTCTGGCAGCGTCTACTGGGAACCGCACGCGAATCTGGCCCCCTTAATACGCATTTGGGGATTCCTTTACCTACAGGTATTGTGGGTATGGGGGGTAACATCATCACCCGAAGTGGACTGATTTTCATTGCCTCCACTGCGGATAATAATTTGCGAGCCTTTGATGAAAAAACGGGAAAACTGCTATGGGAAACAGGGTTGCCTGCGGGTGGCAACGCAACTCCCGTAACCTATACAGGCAGTGACGCTCAGCAATATCTGGTGATTGCTGCTGGCGGGCATGGCGGCTTCAGCAATTCTAAAAGTAATTTCGGCTAAAAATATTTTGTAATTTCATCACAGTATTTAATAAAAACCATTTAAGTATAATTTTTTGCTTTACTTTTTGCTATTTTTGATGTTTTTCAGTTAT
>Ga0116226_10000124_pt1 | contig 57003 bp, 47 predicted proteins | sample S1TSphfallax_FD_89692 | JGI IMG/M metagenome (GOLD analysis project Ga0116226, IMG submission 89692) | Host-associated microbial communities from peat moss isolated from Minnesota, USA - S1T2_Fa - Sphagnum fallax MG | ecosystem: Host-associated > Plants > Peat moss > Unclassified | place: USA... | reverse complement strand
GCCGATGTCGGCGGATGCGGCCGCCGAGATGCTGCTGCGAGGCAGGGGACTGCTGGGCTCGGCCGCCCTTCCGGCGATCCAGGTCGCTCTATGATCACAGGCTGAGCGAAGTTTGGATCTCCATGAGATGAGAAACAGATAATAATTATTCTTAATCGAGAAATATAACAGACGACTTTTAGTATTTTTTCACCATAAAAATATAAATATCTTCTTTTTCTGAAGAAAAAGAAGCAAAAAGACTTTCATTAATTAGGTGGAATTGGTTGCAGCTACAAAACCTAAATGGAAAAAAGTTCTTTGGTTCTTTCTTTCAAGAAAGAACGAATCTTCCTTTTCCATTGCATCTCGAAACGCCTCCAAAAGTCCACTAGATCAGGCTGGTGCGCGCGCAGATGTCACGAATCGCCCGCCATTCGCGCTCGGTGAAGGCTGCCTGGCCGGTCGCCGGTTGGCGAGTGCGCGCGACGCGATCGGCGGTCGACGGATGATCTGACAGGAATGCCAACGCGTCCTGCTCAGCGCTTGACCGGGCGAGGAACATGCCCAAGCCGTCGGCGCGCAGGCCGGCGGCGCGCAACGTACTGATCGCGAACGCATCGGCGGCGGTCTCCGCGGCACGACCGTAGGACATCCCGACCAAACCGCGGGTGGCGTCACCGCCCAGCTGGTTCCAGCCCAAGGCGGCGGTGACCGCGCCAAGGCCCAGTTGGCGAAGTAATCGCCGATCGGGGTCACGATGGGCTACATGGCCAAGCTCGTGGGCGATCACCCCGGCCAGTTCGTCCCCGGAACGCGCGCTGGCGATCAGACCGTGCATCAGGATCACATCCCCACCCGGCAGCGTGAACGCATTCACCAGCGGATTGTCGGACACGATCAAGCGGCCGGGACGCACCGCGCCATAGGGTGTGAGCCGATCGACGAAGACATCGAGCGCCTGCTGGCCATCCACGCCGGCGCAGCGCGGATGCTGGGCGAGCAGGGCAGTCTCGGTGACACCGCCGATCCGCTGGTACCAGCCAGCCGGGATGGCAGGCAGCAGCAGATTGGGCAGCATGTCGACCAGCAGGACCGCGAGCAGCAGCACGATGAGACAGCCGATCACAGCGATGCCCCACCCCAGCAGGCCGAAGCCCGTTCTGATGCGGGGTGCCAGCAGTTCGCGGAAGGTTGCGGCGGGCACCACGAGACGACTGACATCCCGCCGGCAGCGCAGGCTGACGGCATCGTCGGCACGACCGGCCACTGCGATCCTGCTGAGCGGCCAGGCCGTGGCGATGACGCCGTCGGTGGAGCGAATCTGCAGCGTGTCGTGGGTTACCGCCAATGTGACCTGATGCGGCTGGGCGATGTGACCATCGAAATAGCCTGCGACGGCGCGGCTGGATCGGCGCTCGGGCGAGTGGGCGGGATCGTCGTGCATGCGTAGCCGAGCCTTAGAACAGCGCGCCGCCCGCATCGAGCTGCTGATAGAGGCCCTCGCCGAAACGGGATTGCGGCAATGTACTTTGCGTCAGGGCCGCGGGATCGAGCCAGCCCTGCGCCCAAAGGGTGCGCGCCAGCAGCTGAGCGGTGCGCTGCATGACGATGGGATAGCCGAGGCCCAACGTGAACAGCAGGATACAGCCATTGCCCAGGACCAGCCTGAACAGCGCGCCGCCGGTAAGCGTGCTACCAAGACGCACCGAGGCGAGCGCGCTATGGCCGACGATGTGGCGTTCCAGACATGCGCTGTACCAACAGCGTACCAGACTCGTGATGGCGAAGAACAGCAGCCCCCCCGCGATGACCGACCACTGGATTTGCTGCATGACCGTGGTCAACACCCCTGGGTCCGTCCGAGCCGAGCGCCCAGCTGCCGCCATCGCGGGCATCAGCGAGCGCACGAACAGCCCGACCGGTGTGCCAATCACGACCAGCATGACCATGCTCACCAGGAAAGTCGCAAGGAACGGCAAATAGAGCTGCCTGGCGCGGCCGTCGCAGGTGAACCGGGCGCTGCCAAAGCTGCTGGCATTGATCCGCCGCTCGGCAAGGCGCACCTGCATCCATGGCATGAGCTGGAAAAAGGTGACCAAGGTGGCAAGCCAATACAGGATGGCGCGAATGCCATAGCGGAACATCGAGCCCTGCATGCCGCCGCGGATGCCGCACCAAACGGTGCGGCTCAGTCGGTAGCGTTGTGCCGAAAAGATCGCGCCGGCCGCGAGCACCGCGATGAACAGATAGAGCAGGATGATGGGTATGACGGCCAACGCCGGCATCACCTGGCCAAGCAGCCATGACAAGAGGGTTGCGAGCGCAATGGCGCCGAACAGGAGCAGGCCCCCAAGCAGATAGCCGACGAACAGCTGTCCGCCCGTCCCGGTATATTCCAACCGCTCGCCCTGGAAACGCATGTGAGACCAAAGATATCGGCGATACCGGGTGATTGCCCAGAACCGAAAGATGCCGAGCGTGAGGATGGTCAGCAGGATGTTGACCAGGAAAATTGCATAGAGCTCGCCAAGCCGGCCATCGTACAGGAGCGCGGGCGTGGGTTGGGGCGACGGTGAAGGCTGATCCATCGGGCGGCTTTCGTTGGGGTTGAGTAAGTTTATCAATGTGCCCACGCAACAGCCAGATGCTGCAGTGCAACGAAAATGTGTACGCCAGGTGCTCCCGGCGGGCGGGCGCTTCACGGCGCGGTTGCGGCTGGCCGGCGGGAGCGGTATATGGCCGCGTCCTGCCCTGTCCAGGCCAAGCCGACGTAGCTCAGCGGTAGAGCAACTGATTCGTAATCAGTAGGTCCCCGGTTCAATCCCGGGCGTCGGCACCAGTTATACCGATCCGCACTCAGCTCGACACGTTATCCTGGGTGGCATGAATTGTAGAAAGCGTTGCGTGACCTGGAATAAAGAGAAGATTTGTTCTTTCTTGAAAGAAAGAACCAAAGAACTTTTATACAATAAGAACTGGACATCATAAAAATTTTCATTGATCTGCAATATATTTTGTCTTCTTTTTGAGAAAAAGTTCTATTTTCAGCCTTTATATGGTATCCATAATACCCTCTAGGGCTGAGACCCCGACGCTGACGACTGATATTTCGGGTGAGCGCCCCCAAGCGATCGAAGGTTAGTGGTTAAAATCTGCAGATTTTGACCACTAGAACGCCATCAGCCGATCGATCGCCTCCTGTGCCATATCGGGATTGACGTTGGGGTCACGATCGACCGCCACCATACCGGCCTGCACCGGCAGGGCTGGCGCACTGGCAGGCACTGTCCCGTCCGGTATCATGTTTCCCAGCAATGTCTCCACGCTCTGCAGATGCTCGATTGCTCGGCGGATGCGTTGGCTGGTCAGGTCCTGGAAGCTACAGGCCTCGAAGATCGCCGAGATTTTCTCCGACACGGAGGTCAGCATCGTCGGATTGTCCCGCCCATCATGCAAGAAAAGGTCGATCGCCTCGGCCGCTTCCATGATGCGGTTGGCGGCATCCTCGGTCGCCTGCACCACCGCCTCCAGCTCCACGCCGCTGTTGCGCGCGGCCGCACTCGGGGCCGCCAGCAGGTGGGCGATCTGCTCATGGATTCGGGCGAGCTGACCGGACAGGTTAGCCTCCCCATAGTCCATCAACTGAACGCTGGCGCTGACCTCCATGCTCAGCTCAGCAATGCGCCGGTCGACAAACTGGCGCAGCGCGTCGGTCTCGGCACTCACGCAGCGGCGGACGAGTGCTTCCAATTCGTCTGGTGTCATTGTCATCGCGGCACTCCAGAAACTTGCGTCCGACATCCAATCTGGAATCGCTCAATAAATGCTAAAGGGCTGTGCGATTGCGTGGCCCCGACTGGCGCTGGCGTGCCGAGTTGCCGTGGTGCTCGTTCCCTGACACGATATGGTGGGGAGACAGGTGACGGATTTTCACAGGCCGCTACGCATCGCGAACTGGCGGATTGCCAGACCCACTGCCCGTGAGCGGCGGTGGTTGGCGATCGTACTCGCTTTCGCCCTGGTCCTGCAGTGGACCGGATTGCCGGCCCGAGCGCTCGATATGTCGGCGTTGCAGCTGGATATCGACACGTCGATCTGCAGTCCCGCAACCGGCGTTGCCAGCCATCACGCGCCAGTGGATCGCAGCTTGCCATGGTCTGCGCAGCTCTGCCTGGTGGCGCATGGGCTCGACCAGACTGCGCTACCGCCGCTGGCGGCTGCCCTGGCACCCGCCGTCGAATGGCGCCATGGACCCGAGACATGGCTTTATCCTGTGGCACTGTCGCAACCCCGCGCGCCACCGCAGCAACCGCGTGCCCCTCCCGACTTCACCTGATCGAGCGCCCATCCTCCCGGCACCGCGGTGCCGGCCTCTTTCAGTTGCGGTCTGGAGACCATTCTCATGCGTATCATTGTATCCGCCGGCGCCCTCGCGCTGGCTGGCCTCGCTGTTGTGCCCCTACTCGCCGCGCCGGCCAATGCCCATGTCATTGCCGGCGACCGAGTTTTTCCCGTGACTCTCACGTTCGATGATCCTGGCGTCGGCGATGAGGCCACCCTGCCCCAGCTCATCTGGCAGCCCGATACCGGCCAGAACGATTATCAGCTGCAATGGGAGTACGATAAGACGATCACGCCGACCACGGCGCTGATCTACAACCAAGGTTTCGACGTGCTGCAGCAATCAGGCAGCAAGACCCATAACGGGTTTGAGAATGCGGTCGTGACCGGCAAGTGGCAGGCTGTGACCATTCCGGACCACGAGTTCGTCATCTCTTTGGGACTCATTCGTGAGTTCAGTGGCACCCCTTCCACGGTGAACATCGGCGGGGATCAGTACGGTGCCACATCGCCGACGCTGTATTTTGGCAAAGGTTTCGGTGATTTGCCAATCGGGGTGTTCCGGCCGCTCGCGATCACCGGCGAGCTCAGCTACAATATGCCCGATCGACGCGAGAATCTGCTGGCTTCCAACAACGGCACGCCATTCTCCTGGTCGGGCTCGATGTCGCTGCAATACAGCGTGCCGTATCTGCAATCGCAGGTGAAGAATTATGGCCTGGGAGGATTCCTGGGCAACGTGATCCCGCTGGTGGAGGCGGACTGGTCGTCACCGGCGTTCGGGCCTGCGTCCGGCAACCCCACAAAAATGATCATCGCCCCGGGTTTCATCTATCTCGGGCAGGATTTCCAGGTTGGCCTGGAGGCGCTGATCCCGGCCAACCGGGCGAGTGGCCACCAGATTGGCGCCATTCTACAGGTGCATTACTTCTTCGATGACCTGTTCCCCAACAGCCTCGGCAAGCCGTTGGTGAACTGGTTCAACTGACCTTGCTCAGCTCATGGTGACCAGGTCACCCGGCCGCGACCTGGTCACCATGACGCTAATCACTGGCGGCCAAATGATCGAGCGTTGGATCGGCATCAGCGGCGTGGCCGCCACCCCGATTGGCCATGAGGCGAATCCGCTGTGCAACGCCTACCAACGGACCGATGTAGCACCACCAGATACTGGTATAGTCGCCGCGCTGATCCTCAATGGTCCCCATACCGAACGTCAGCTTCTCACCTTTGGGAAGCAGAAACGCGGATCCATAGCACCAGTCCCAGATCGACAGCTTGCCGCCAAGGTTCTTACCCCAGTGCGCGCGCTTAACACTGTGATGAAGCTGATGCATTCGCGGACTGATGAAGACGCGTTCAAGCCAACCGAAGCTGATCGGGAAATGGGAATGCTGTAGGCTGCTCATCAATAGCACGGACATTACCAGATCAGCACCAGCGCTGATCGCCACCAACTCCGGATAGGTCAACTGATACAGTAACTGACAGACACAGACCGGAATCACCAGACACAGGCCAATGAAAAACCCATCCAGGAAATTACCGACGGGGTGAAAGCGATAGGTGGTGAAAGGCGTCAGGAATGTAGCGGAATGATGAATTTTATGAAACTCCCACAACAGCTTGACCTTGTGCTGCACAAGATGACTAAGAAATTCTCCCAGGTCAGTGAATACAAAAAATACGATCGAGATAATCAACAGAGCCGCCGGGCCGGCAATCATCGTACGATCCATGTGCAGCCAGACCCGCAAGGTAGCGCTGGCACCCGAGGCCAGCGCTACCACCAGCCACGCAGAGAACAGTACAATCCACTTCTGCGAAAACTTGGCGGCGAAATAAATAATGATATCAACACGGGTGGACGCGCTTTTCCAATGCACCCATGGAAAGCAATGATCGAGCAGGGCGCCGATCGCCACTCTGCCCGGCTCGCGCAGGCGCGTGAGAGCAAAACTGATAGCGCCCACAATAAAAAACGTCAGCATGGAGAGCGATGTGAAGGCGTGGCCGAGCACCATGGCAGACCCGCTGTTCCAGTAACGCTCCAACAGATTGCAGATCATTGTGCTTCTCCGCTCAAAACCGTCACGGCCTTGGGCAACTGGCCACGTACGTGCAGGTCATGCCCACCGGCGGCGGGCGGCCAGACATGACGCAAAGCTGCCGACAGAGCCGGTTCGCCGTAGCGCGCAATCAGCGCAGCGCCGATGATTGCCCCGGCCAGACCGATAACCACTGCGGAAAAACCAAGATACGGTGCCAGCAACACCGTTAATCCGAGACCTAAAGGATTATGGACGAGGTATAGCGGATAGGTCGTCAGCCCCGCGAAGCGGACCGCTTTGGCAGTAGGCCCAAGCCAACGCAACAGGGTCTTGTTGCACGTGGCGGCCAGCGCGAGCACGGCAACCGCGGTGAGCCAGATTGCTACTGCCGGCAGCGCCGACAGCGACAATTGTGACGCTCGCTCGATGATGCTGTTCTGGCCAATGATCTCCAGGACGCATGCCGCGCCGAGAGAGGCCAAAGCGACCCCGCGCGCTCTCGTGAAGCCGCCAGTAGCGGCCTTCGACATCACGGTGCCGAGCGCGAAGAAGCAGCCATGTTGCACAAGCAGCAACTGTAGCTCGCGGTTAGCCTCAGCCCGGGTCACGAGCATATGCAAGGTCGCTGGCCAGCCCACGGCCGCTTCCGTCAGTGAGACCGTGAGCAACGCGCAGGCCCAAAACAAACCACTAGCGAGACCGATCCTTGTGACCACGCTCTCCAATGTTGCCAGACGGCGGAGCCGCAGCAACGCGAACACCAGGATGTAGAAGGAGACCTCGATTCCCAGCGTCCAATACACGCCATCAATCGACCGCAACGGCCAGAACGCCATCGTCGCAACATAGTCCAAATAAATTTTGGCCGAGTATTGCGCTGGCAGCCAAACATAAACCATAAATGTTAATGTTGCGCAGATCCATGCGCAGGGCACCAGGCGCATAAACCGACTACGAAGAAATCGAGGCGCCGACATACCGGAACCCGAGGCGGACAGGGTGATGACATAGCCCGAAATGACAAAGAAAATCTCGACGCCTACCCACCCGAAATCCAGATGGATGCCTGACCACGGCGGCGCGCCGAGACTACCAGGAAGCACCGTGTTGCCTCTAGTCCAGTGCCAGAATGCGAAGTGGTACATCATCACCAGACAAGCAGCAGCCACTCGAAGCAGGTCCAATCCAACGATATGCTGAGATTGACGTTCGTCTGCCATTAGGTGACATCCATACTGCAATGGCAATTTAGTCTTTGGCGATATTTTACACCAGAAAAACTACCATATTTATTGTCAATTGATGTCTAGAAAAATAGGTTTTTGTTAGTTGATTGGCCGTCGGCCTATGCGAAGGTCGTCCTGGGGAGACAAGCGAGACCGGGCGCTTCAGAAGCTTCCCGCTCCCGCATAGATGCCCAGCACATCGCCCACCAGGGCCAGCAGCCAGGCCCGCGGATCGACGGGCAGCAGGCCGTCGCGCACCCGCTGATACAAGGTCGGCAGGAACTGGCTGACGAACGGCAGCGGGATGTCGACGCCCTCCAGGCTGGCCAGCAAGCCATCAACAGCGGCGCGCGCCTCCGCCATCGACCAGTAATAGCGAATGCGGTCGCTGTAGCTGAAATGGCGCATCAGGCGCTGGCTGTCAGCGTCGCCGCGGTAATGCCGCTCCCACTCGCGCGGATGCGCCAGCATCAGGCCTTCCATGACGGTCGGTAGCGCCGGCGCGGCAGGGCGCAGGGCCGTGGCCAGCGCGCTGAGGGCATAGAGCCCCTCCCGCAAAGCGAACGTAAGTGCCGGCCCCACCTTCAGGATCGCGAACCCGTCCCGCGCCAGCGCGGCGAGGCGGTCGGCCGGCTGGTAGTCGGTAGAGTGCGCCTCGAACACCAGACCGGGGTGCGCCGCTAGCACGCTTTGCAGGCCGGCCGCTGCCGCCGGATCGTACGGCACCACATTGCTGTGGCCGAATTCCACCCCCGGCTGCACCACGACGGCGATCACCCGCCCCATCAACTCGGGCAGTCCGGCCGCGGTGAAGGCCGCCTGTTGAGCTGCGATGGTCGCTTCCACCATGGCAGGCGGGGTCGGCTCCAACGTCTCGATGGTCTCGAGCGCGCCGCCGGGAGGGGGCACCTCGGTGCCGATCACATACAGCGGCGGCGACAGACCGTGCTCCGCCGCGACCCGCTCGGCGACCACAGCCAGCCGCGCGGCGCGCGTCGCGATCACCGGCACGGGCAACACGTCCGGATCATCAACGCAGCGCATACTGGTATCGAGATGCAGCTTGCGGAAACCTGCGGCGACATAGGCTGCAACCATCGTCTCCGCCTCGGCCATCGCGGCATCAGCTGGCAGCCCGGTCCAGGGGTTGGGGCCGAGATGATCGCCGCCGAGCAGCAGGTGCTGCGTCGGCAGGCCACATCGGGCCGCCAGATCACGGACCAGAGCGCAGAAGCCAGCCGGAGCCAGCCCGGTGTAGCCGCCCTGGTGATTGACCTGGTTGCACGTGGCTTCGATCAGCACAGGACGCCCACGTGCAGCCCCGTGCGTCACAGCCGCTTCCAGCACCAGCGGATGGGCCGAACACACCGACGTGATGACGCGCTCTCCCCGCGTAATGGGTTGACCGGAAACGCTCCAGCCGGTGCCCAGGCTCGCCAAAATATCGGGGTGATCAGACATCCGACGGTGCTCCCGCAAAGCAAATATGTCACATTCGCTCACAAAAATGATTGACTGTGAAGTTACCTCATCATTTGATAGCGTGCTTGCGAAGGAGAACGGGCCGCCGTGCATGTCGACCGCGACACCCTGATCCGCCAGCATCTGTATGCACGCGGGCAGTCCACCATTCAGGAGCTGGCCGACATCGCCGACGCTTCGATCGCGACGATCCGCCGCGACCTGCAGCGGCTTGAGGAAAAGGGCGTCATCGAGCGCACCCATGGTGGCGCGCGCATCGCGGGCTCGGTCGGCGTCGAGGTGGCGTTCGAGGCACGTGAGCAGCATCGTCTCGATGCCAAGCGCGCCATCGCCGAGCTGGCCTACGGCATGCTGCGGCCGGGGAACACCGTGTTCCTAGATGCCGGCACCACCGTACTGCAGCTGGCCCGCCATCTGCGCCTGGCACCCATGCCGCTGGCGGTGTTCACCAACAGCCTGGCGGTCGCCCAGATGCTGCTGGGAGTGCCGGAGCTGCGGGTCACCATGCTGGGTGGCCTGCTGCGCCCCGAAAATCTCTCGGCCGTCGGCCCGATCGCCGAGCGGGCGATCAATGATCTGTGGTTCGACCAGCTGTTCATCGGCGCCAGCGCCATTCAGGCCCGTATCGACCCGGTAAGCATCGATCTCGCCACCATCGATGGCGCCGAGGCCAGCCTGAACGCCTGCATGCTACGCCGGGCGACGCAGACCTGTGTGCTGGCCGACTCCAGCAAGTTCGGCCTGACCGCCACCTATCGCGTCGCCCCCCTCGCGTCCGTCACCGATCTGGTCAGCGATCGAGGCATTTCATCGCAATGGCGCGGTTGGTTGGACAAGCTACCGCTCCGTCTGTCGCTGGCCGACCTGCAGCCCGCGGCCGCCGATGTCTGAACCGCTGGTCCTCGGCCTCGACGGCGGCGGCAGCAAGACGCTGATGGCTCTGGCGGCACGCGACGGACGCGTGACGCGGGTGTTGGCGAGTGACGGCATCAATCCGCTGGACGCGGCCCATTGGCGAGAACCGCTCGACGCGATGTTCGAACGCCTGCGCGTCGAGCTGCGCAAGCTCGACGGAGCGGCTCTCGGGATGCCCGGCTATGGCGAGGTGCCGCACGTATCGGCCGCCCAGGCGGCGGCCGTCGGCAGCCGTCTGGGCTGCCCGCATAGCTTGCACAATGATGTGGAAATGGCATTCGACGGGGCCTTTCTCGGTCAGCCCGGGGTGTTGATCCTGGCCGGCACCGGCTCCATGGCATGGGCACAGGCCCAGGGGTCCGGGCCGCATGAAGGGGGCGCCCATAGCGGCGGCCCGCCAATCCGGGTCGGCGGGTGGGGGTCTGCGATCGGCGACGAGGGCAGCGCTTTCTGGATCGGTCGTGAGGCGATCGCACGCACCACGCGGGCGCTAGACGGCCGCCTCGCCGCCCCCGAATTCGCGGAGGCGATGCTGGCCGCCATGCGTCTACCCGCCACCGAGGCGCCGGCCGCCCTGCTCGGCTGGTATCATTCGCGCCCCCATATCCGCTCCGCCGTCGCCGCCCTGGCCACGACCGTCGACGCGCTGGCCGCGGGCGGTGACGTCACTGCCCGCTCGGTGATGCTGCAGGCGGCGCATCATCTGTCCGACCATGTCGAAGCGGCGCGCCGTCGCATCGGTCAACCGGATGCCGCTTGGAGCTACGCCGGTGGCGTGTTCGCCAGTGCCGTTGTGTGCGACAGCATGGCGATGCGCCTTGGCACCGCGCCGCGTCCAGCGATCCTGCCGCCGATCGGCGGGGCGTTGTGGCGGGCCGCATGCCAGGCAGGCTGGTCCGTCGACGCCGCCTGGGTCGCCCGCTTGGCGGCCTCCTTGGCCGCGTCCGTGCCGGAACGACTGAACGTCATCGATCGCGAAACCGAAAGCCGACATCTCGTATGAACATCACCGAACGTGGCATCCGCGAACAATTTCCGTTCTGGACCCGGGCGGGTGCCTCGGCGTTCCTGGCCGACCCCGCCTTGACCTATGGCGTGGTCGGTTGCGGCACCTCGGTCTATATTGCCGACACCGTGGCGGCCGCGCTGTGCCGACGCGGCATCGACGCCCGCGCGGTACCCGGTGGCGAATGGATCAGCCGTCGCCACGATTATCTCCCGCACGATCGGGGCCTGCATATGTTGGCGCTGTCGCGTAGCGGCGAATCCACCGAGACGGTCCAGGCCGCAGCCGTCAGCCAGGCCGCCGGCATCCCTGTGACCGCGATCACCTGTGCCGCAGGCAGCAGCCTGACCGGTTATGCCGACCGCGTGCTGATGGCCGAGACACATCCGGACGAGGGCATCGTGATGACCGCCTCGGCCAGCCTGATGCTGCTGATGGGATTGCGCTTCGCCGGCATCGAGGTGCGCGATTCCGTCGCCGCGCGCGCCGAACAGCTGATGATGAACCTCGATTCGGCACTGTCGCCGGGATTGCTTGACCGGGCCCAGTTCGTGTTCCTCGGCGGCGGCGGGCTGTACGGTATCGCCTGCGAGGGCGCCCTGAAGCTGCAGGAGATGAGCCTCAGCCATACCTCCGCCTATCATCCGCTGGAATACCGGCATGGTCCGGTCAGTCTCGTCGACGAGGGCACCTTGGTGGTGGTGCTCTATCATCCTGACACCGCCACCGAGGAGGCCGTGCTGGCCCGCGAGCTGCAGGCCAAGGGCGCCTGCGTGATCGGGCTCGGTGGCCCCGGCGACCTGAGCTTTCCGATCACCGACGATATCGCCACCCGTGGTCTCGTGTGTCTGCCCGCTCTGCAGCTGCTCGGCGAGCGCACCGCGCTGGCGCGCGGTCGCAACTCCGAGGCACCCCGGCATCTCACCAAGGTGGTCCTGACCTCATGACCATCCCCGGCATCGTGCCCCGGCCGGTCGGGATCCAGACCTTGCCGCAGGGGTTCAGCCTTTCCGCGACCACTGCGATCATCGCCGACGAGGCCGCCGACGCCGTCGCCAGAACGCTCGCCGCGAGCCTGCGCCCGGCCACCGGCTTCGCCCTGCCGATCCACGCCGCGGTACCGCACGCGGCCGGCCACCCCACGATCCGGCTGACCATCGACCGCAGCATCGCTGGGGGCGAAGCCTACGGGCTGCGCGTCGACGCCAGCGGCGCGGATCTGGTCGCCGGGACCGAAGCCGGCCTGTTCATGGCCACCCAGACGTTGCGCCAGCTGCTGCCCCCACGGATCTATTCCTACCAGCTTGTCGACGACGTCGACTGGGCGTTGCCTGGCGTGCTGATCGAGGACGCCCCGCGCTTCGTCTGGCGCGACCTGATGCTAGATGTCAGCCGCCATTTCATGCCCATCGAGTTCATCTATCGGCTGATCGACCTGATGGCGATGCACAAGCTCAACCGTTTTCACTGGCATCTGACGGACGACCAGGGCTGGCGCATCGAGATCCGCAAATACCCTGGGTTGACCGATGTCGGATCCTGGCGGGCGCGCACTCAGCTGGGTCACAAATATGATCGTCCGGTACGCTACGACCAAGTGCGGCGCGGCGGCTTCTATACCCAGCCGCAGATCCGCTCGGTGGTCCGTTACGCTGCCGCGCGGCATATCGTGATCGTGCCGGAGATCGACATGCCCGGCCATGTCCAGGCCGCCATCGCCGCCTACCCCTCACTCGGAAACGGCGCGCAAGTCGCGGTCAGCGAGCGCTGGGAGATTACCCCGCATGTGCTGAACATGCGCGAATCCACCATCTCCTTCATGCAGGACGTGCTGCTCGAGGTGATGGAGCTGTTCCCCAGCCGACAGATCCATATCGGCGGAGATGAGTGCCCAAAGACGGAGTGGAAGACCAGTCCGCACGCCCAGGCCCTGATCCGCGACCAGGGGCTGGGCGACGAGGACGGGCTGCAGAGCTGGTTCATCCGCCGCATGGCGGCGTTCCTCGCCGAACATGGCCGCCAGCTGGTCGGCTGGGACGAAATCCTGCTCGGCGGGCTCGCGGACGGGGCGGTGGTGATGTCGTGGCAAGGCATGGATGGTGGCATCGAGGCAGCCCGGGCGGGCCACGATGTCATCATGACGCCGCAGGCCCACGTCTATCTCGACTATTATCAGGTCGAGGATTTCGTCGACGAGCCACTGGCAATCCGCGGTACCACCACGCTGCGCGACTGCTATCTGTTCGACCCGGTGCCCGACGTGCTCACGCCCGCCGAGGCGGCGCGCGTGCTGGGCACTGGCGCCAAGCTGTGGACGGAATATGTCGCCACCCCGACGCATGCCGAATACATGCTGCTGCCACGCCTTTGCGCCATCGCCGAGGTTGCCTGGAGCCCGCGCGCGCCGCGCGATTTCGCTGAATTTCACCGGCGCATGATGGTCCACGAGCGCCGTCTGACAGCCGCCGGCTGGCACGGTCGGCCGCTCGATCCGTACCGGGAGCTGGCATGAAAGTCGGGATCGTCGGGCTAGGCAATCGCCTGGCCTATCTGGCGCGCGTATTCACCAGCGTCGAGCCCGACTGGCGCATCGCCGGTCACGTCGACCCCGAGCCGGTCGGCCTCGATTATCTTGGCGAGCACGGCATCGAGGCCGGTCGGCACTACCCCGACACCGCCCGCCTGCTGGCCGGCGAGAAGCCCGACATGCTGCTGATCGGCTCGCCCAATCATCTGCATCTGCAGCATCTGCGCGAGGCGCTGCAGGGCGACGCGCCGATTTTCTGCGAGAAGCCGGTGGTGGCGACCGAAGCCGAAACAATGGAACTGCTCGGCATGCTGGCCGGCGGTGTCGATCAGCGCATCCTGATCGGCCTGGTGCTGCGCTATACGCCTCTCTATCAGGACATGATGGCGGCGCTGCGCGACGGCACCATCGGTGAGATCGCCAGTATCGAGGCGGCCGAGCATATCCAGCCCTATCACGGCGCCTTTTTCATGCGCGACTGGCGTCGCTACGAGGCCTTCTCAGGCAGCTTCCTGCTGGAGAAATGCTGTCATGACCTGGATATCTATCAAAGCATGGTGGGCTGCCGGGCGCAGCGCGTGGCAAGCTTCGGCGGACGGCGCTCCTTCATCCCACGCCATGGCAATCTCGAGGACCGCGAGATCCATCATCGCAAGAAGGCCGGTTGGAACGGCGCCACCGCGGTGTTTCACAGCGACGCCGACATCGTCGACGCGCAGACCGCGATCATCGAATACGAGAACGGCGCCTCCCTGGCGTTCCACGCCAACATGAACGTGCCGGATTTCTTCCGCCGCTTCTGCGTGGTCGGCTCGCACGGCATGGCGGAAGGTGATTTCATCCGCAACTATCTGCGCATCCATGCGACGCCGTCGGGTGAGTGCGTGCTGGATCGTGAATCCTATGCCCGCACGACGTTCGGCGTACATTATGGCGGCGACGAGCGCATGGCCGCCGATGTGCTTGCCAATGTGCGGCACGGCGCGCCATTGCCGGTTTCGGTCTATGACGCGCTCGAGGCGGGCCTCACCGCGATCAAGATCGACGAGGCGCGACGCTCCCGCACGATGATCGATCTCACCGAGACCTGGGCCCGTTTCGACGCGGCCAAGCTCGGCCTGCCTATCGCGACGGAGGCCTGATGGCCCGGCAGCGCGGCATCCTGCTGTTCGCCTATGCGCTGATGGCGCCGGCGCTGATCTATTTGTTCGTGATCATCATCTACCCGCTGTTCGACACCATCCGCTTGTCGTTCACCGACACCTCGCTGCGGCCGGTCAGCCATTGGGTGGGGCTGGCCAATTTCCGCGCTTTGTGGAACCCGGAATTTGGCGACGTGGTGCTGCGCACCATCGTGTGGACGGTGGCCTCGGTGGCGCTGAAGCTCGCGGTCGGCCTGTATGGCGCGCTGCTGCTGAACACCCGCGTGCCGGGCCGTTCGCTGTTTCGCGTCCTGATCATGCCGCCCTGGATCGTGCCCGTTGCGGTCGGCGCCTTTGCCTGGGGATGGATGTATAATGGTCAGTTCGGCATGATCTCGGGCCTGCTCCAGCGGCTCGGCCTGAGCGACGGTCCGATCCCGTTTCTGGGCTACCCCAAGCTCGCCTTCTGGTCGACCATCGTGACCGACGTGTGGGTCGGCACGCCACTGGTGATCCTGTATCTGCTGGCCGCCCTGCAGGCGATCCCCGACGAGCTGCACGAGGCTGCCTGGGTGGACGGAGCGGGCCGCCTGCAGCGGCTGCGCCACGTCACATTGCCGCTGATGCTGCCGGCGATCGCGGGCATGGGCCTGCTGTCCGGGATCTTCACGCTGCGGTCGTTCGACCCGATCTGGATTCTCACGTCAGGCGGCCCGAACGACGCCACCAACACGATGATCATCGACACCTATCGCATAGCCTTCGGGCGCTTTCATTATGGCGAAGGTGCCGCGCGGACCGTGGCGATCTGCCTGATGCTCGGCGTGCTCGCCGCATTCTATCTGCGTCTGGTCGCCCGCGCCGAACGCCGGGCGCGCACCGCATGACCAGCAAATTGCGCTGGCATGAAGTGGTGGCTGCGTATGTCGGCATCGCGCTGCTGCTGATCTTCATTCTGGCGCCGTTCGTTGAGGCCGCCAAAGTCTCGCTCAGCCCGATGAGCCATCTGCTGTCCTCGCCGTACCAGCTGATACCGCCCGAGATCACCTTCGCCGCCTACGCCGACATGTGGCGCAGCGTTCCAGGCCTTGGCCGCTACATCGCCAACAGCCTGATCATCTCGGGCGCCTGCACACTGATCACCGTGCTGCTGGCGGTGCCCTGCGGCTATGCGCTGGCCCGGCTGCGGTTTCGCGGACAGGGCACCTGGCTGATGACCATGCTGGGGCTGAACATGTTTTCCGGCGCGCTCCTGCTGATCCCGCTCTATCGGCTGCTGCGCCAGACCGGACTGCTCAACACTTACGCCGCGATGATCCTGCCCGGTGCAGCCTTCCTCATCCCGACCGCGATCTGGCTGTTGCAGCCCTTCCTCAAATCCATTCCGCACGAGCTGGAGGAGGCCGCCGCCGTCGACGGGGCCTCCCGCGTCGTCATCCTGTGGCGCATCGTGCTGCCGCTGTCGGGTCCAGGTCTGGTCGTCGTCGCGGCCACCTCGTTCATCGGCGCCTACGCGCAACAATTCCTGATCGCGCTGACCTTCAACTCACGCGACGAGATCATGCCGATCTCGATCGGGCTGTTCCAGTTCTTCGGCCGCAACGAAGTGCTGTGGAACCAGCTGATGGCTGCCAGCCTGTTGAGCATCCTGCCGGTGGTGGCGTTGTTCGCGGTGCTGCAGCGCCGGATTGTCGGCGGTCTGACCGCCGGCGGAGTCAAAGGATGATTTTTTACCATCGAAGGGAATTTCCATGCGTGACGTAAAACTGCTGATAGCCGCCCTGCTCGGCGCGACCTGCCTGGCGACGCCGGTTCTCGCCCAGACCAAAGCGGTGCATTTCATCCAGTGCGGCGACAAGCCCGCCACAGGACTGCCCGAGCACATCACCGAGTTCGAGCGCGCCAACCCCGGCACCAAGATCGACCTCGAAGTGGTCGGCTGGTCGCAGTGCGAGCAGAAAGTCACCACGCTGGCCGCCGCCGGTGATCCGCCGGGGCTCGCTTATGTTGGTTCGCGCACCTTGCCGCAATTCTATCAGAATGGCCTGATCATGCCGGTCGCCATGTCCGATGCAGAGAAGGCCGCTTATTACCCGTCGGTGCTGCATTCCGTGACCTATGACGGAAAAATCCTCGGTGTGCCGATCGCGATGTCCACCGAGGCCCTGTATTGGAACAAGGACCTGTTCCGCAAAGCCGGCCTCGACCCCGACAAGGCGCCCACGACCTGGCAGGAACTGTATGACGACGCCAAGGCGATCAAGGACAAGACCGGCGTCGCCGGCTTCGGCCTGCCCGCCAAAACCTACAGCAGCACGTTGGCGATCTTCATGACCTGGGTCTACAGCAACGGCGGCAGCCTGCTGGAGAACGGCCACGTCACCATGAACAGCCCCAACGTGGTGCAGGCCGTCGAATGGTACAAGAAGATGGCCGAGGTCTCCGAGGCCGGCCCGAGCGCCTATATCCGTGAGGATCTGCGGCCGATGTTTGACGACAGCAAGATCGCGATGTTCGTGTCCGTGCCGTCCGAGCGCAAGAAAATCAACCCGAAAGTGCCGTTCGGCATCGCGCTGCCGCCGGCGGGTCCCATGGGCAAGGCCGGCGACATCGTCATCACCGACAGTCTGGCGACGTTCAAGGGCACCGGGGTCGAGGACGTCGCGCAAAAATTCGCGAAATTCCTGACCAACCCCGAAAACCAGAGCGCCTACGAGCAGGCCTACGGGCTGACCCCGATGCGCCAGGGACCGCAGGTGGCCGCCCTGGTGGCCAGCGATCCGAGCTGGAAGCCGTTCGTCGACGGTGTGGCGGTCGCCGGCCCCGAGCCGCAGTTCGCCGACTATGTGGACCTGCAAAAAGCCGTGGGAGATATGCTGCAGTCGGTGCTGCTCGGGCAGTCGACGCCAGCGGCGGCAGTGGCGACGGCCGCCGATCACCTGAAGAAGCAGCTACAACAATAGCCGTCTGACCCGCGTGAGGCTGCCATCCGTCGCGCCGGCCGCGCGACGGATCGTCGGCTGGGGCCAGTGGCGCCAGTCCTTGTGACGGATGCAAGGCGAGGGTAGCCCCTCGCCTTGCTTTATGGCCGGGCACCCCACATTCTGGCGCCTCGTCCACCGCGCAGCATGCCGGTCGGACCCAGGCGGACCAACACGCACCATGCCTCTGACGTCGCAACTCTGGAGCCGTATCACGGCCTCCGATCCCGGCTTGCTGCGCCTGTTGCTGGCCGCCCGCGGCACGCTTTCCGTGCTGCTGACCACGCTGCTCTGCATGTTGGTGGCCCACCTGCTGGCTGAGCCGGTGATCCCGTTCACCGCCGGCCTCATCCTCAGCATGCTCGGCCCGTTCTTCATGCGCGAGCCGAGCTGGCAACAGCGCGTGATCACCCTGCTGCTGCTGACGGTGCCCGCGATCGTCGTCGCGGTGGCCACCGCGTTCCTCGATGGCGACGGCCGCCTCGGGCAGATCTTCTTCCTGCTGCTCGTGTTCGTCAGCTACCTGCTGCAAGGCCGCAGTCGCCGCGCTTTGGGCCTCGGCCTCACAGCGGTGGTGGCCGCCTATGTCGGACTGTATCTGCAGCTGCCGCCGTCCAGCCTGCCGCTGCAGATGCTGTCGATCGTGATCGCGATTCCGGTGGTCATCGTCACCGGCCTCGTGCTGTTGCCGCTACACCCCGCCCGCGCGCTGCGCCGCGCCGTGCGTGCCGTGCACCGCCGGGCCGCGTGGGTGCTCAGCGCCGCCCAGGACATCCGCAAAGGCGATCCCGACGCCCCCGCCCGCCTGCAACGCCGCCTCTCCGCGCTCAACGAAACCGCGCTGGCCGCCGACGATATCTTGTCCCTTGTCGAAGGCGGCGAACGGGAAGCGGTGCGCATCGAGCTGATCAATCTCGAACTGGCGGTCGCCTGGGCGATCGACGCACTGCGCGAGGCTGGCCCGGCGGCATCCGGCGAGGGCAGCCACTGGACCCACCTCGCCTTGACCGAACAACGCCTGCGCCACGGGCGCTGGAACGATGAGCGCCATGGGCGCTGGCAAGACGAGACATCGACCGGGTCGGACCATGCCGACACCCCCCGTTTGGCACTCGCCGAGGTCGGCCGTGCCGCCGTCACCCTCGGCCACGCCGCCGCCAAGCTGAAACCCGCCGCCCTGTCGGCCGCACCGCCGCCCCCCGCGGGCCCCTACGCCTGGATCCCCGCAGCCCGCGTGACCCTCGCCTCGGCACTCGCCATCGTCGGCGGTGCCGCGATCTCGCCCAATCGATGGTTCTGGGCGGTGATCACCACCTATGTCGTGTTCCTTGGCGCCCGGTCGCGCGGCGACGCCATCCTGCGCGGCGCCCAGCGTCTGGGCGGCACATTGCTCGGCCTGGCCAGCGGAATCGCGCTGGCCTGGCTGCTGCACGGCACCACCGAAGGGCAAGCCGCCATCGCCCTGCTGGCTGTGTTCGGCCTGTATTACACCTTCACCATCTCCTACACGCTCGCCATGGTGTGCGTAACCGTGCTGTTAGGCATGCTGTACGGCATGCTCGGGGCCCCCCTGCTGCCGCTGCTGATCCTGCGCGTCGAGGAAACCGCGATCGGCGCCATCGCCGCGGTGCTGGTGGCGATCTTTGTGCTGCCAGCTCGCACCCGCGACCAGGTCGGCCGCTCCAGTGCGGCCGCCATCCGGGCGCTCGCTGGCGTTGTCGCCAGCAGCCGGGCCGCCCTGGCCGGCGAGCAGGCCACCCCCTTGGTCGCGGTGCGCGCCATGGACCGCCAGCTCGCTGACCTGCGGCTTGCCCTCCTCCCACTCACCCTCGGCCGCTCACTGTTGCGATCCTCGGAGGCCGCGCGCCCGCTCTCCAGCTTGCTTACCTGCGTGCGCTGGGCGCGGCTGCTCGCCTCGGCCAGCCGTCCCGTATCGGACGATCAAACCCGGGCCACCCTCCTGGCGCGCGCCGAGAGGCTCGAACAGCGCATCACGGCGCTGGCCATCACCCCAAGAGATCCCACCCAACTGACGACGAGAACCCCACCTGCCCCGGTGCTCGAAGGCCACGCCGCCCTGGCAATGAGCGAACTCGAACGTGCGACCGACGAACTCGCCGAACGCCTGGCCGTGAGCACGCTCGGCGGCTTCCCGTTGGGGTAATCGCGGGACGTTGACTTGCCACCTCCCTCAAGCGGCTCCCGATCACCCCCGCGCGATCAGGCCGGCGCTGGTGGGGAGCCATAGGGCGATCTGGGGGAAAAAGGTCACCGCCATCACAACCACCAACATCGCAAGGATGAACGGGGGGATTTCCTTGAAAATTTCACTCAATGGGGTCCCGGTCAGGCCGCTCATCACGAACAGCAGGAGACCGTGCGGCGGCAAGGTCAGACCGACCATCATGTTCAGCACGACGACAATGCCGAAATGGATCAGGTCGATGCCGAGGCCCTGGGCGATCGGGATCAGCAGCGGCACGATCACCAGCAGGATGGTGACCTCATCGAGGAAGATCGCCAGCACCAGCATCAGCAGGTTGACGCACAGCAGGAACGCGGTGGCGGAGAGATGCCACGACAGCAAGGTGCCCTGGATGAGTTGCGGGACATTCTCGTTGGCGACCGCGAAGTTGAACACGAACGCGCCGGCCATGATGGTGGCGATCATCGTGGTCGATCTCACAGTCGCAAAAATCACCGGGAATAATTGGGCGAAAGTGAGCGTGCGATAGACCAGGAAAGCCAGTCCGAGCGCGTAGGCGGCAGCGATCGCGGCGGCTTCGGTGGGGGTGGTAATGCCGGAATAGATCAAGCCAAGCAGGATACCCGGGAGGGCCAGCGGCAGGATGGCGCGGCTGAGCACTGCGGGCAGTTCGCGGACCGGGGTGCGGCGCTCGCGGGGAAAATCCCGCAGCCAGGAGACCAGGGCGACGGCCATCATAAGGGCGGCCGCCAGCAGGGCCGCCGGGATGAGGCCGCCGAGCAGCATGGCACCCACGGACGCATTGGCGATCAGCGCGTAGAAGATCATCGGAATCGAGGTCGGCATCAGCGGGCCGAGCGTGGCTGACGCCACCGAGGTGGCAGCTGCAAAGCCGCGGGGATAGCGGCCGCCTTTGGCCATCATGCGCGCCACGATCAACCCGGGGCCGGAGGCATCCGCGACGGCGCTGCCGCTCATGCCAGAGAAGATCAGGTTGGACAGCACGTTGACCTGGGCGAGGCCACCGGGCAAATGGCCCACCATCGCCGAGCCGCAGCCCAGCAGTCGCTCGATCACGCCACTCGCGTTCATCACGTTGGCGACGAAGATAAATAACGGAATGGCGATCAGCAGATAGGAATTATACAGGCCATTCATGGTCTGATCGACGACCAGGCCAAGGTCCTGATGGCCCGCGGCCAGGTAGGCGAAGCCGGAGGCGAGCATCGACAAGCCGAGCGGTGCGCCAAGCAAGGCGGCAACGGCGAACACACCCAGCAGGACCCAGAGCTCATAGGTCATAATTCGGTGCGCCAGTGCCGTCCGCAGAGCCGCACCAATGACCATGCCGCGCGCAGCGGAACGGCGATCATGAACAAGCCGAAGCAGGCATAGACCCAGCTGAGCGGCAGCCCGAGTACCGGGGTATGTTCACGCCAGAGGAAGCGGATATAGCCGATACTGGGTGGCGTCGCGGCGGCGAAGATGCCACCGATCAGCAGCGCCCTCAGCAACGCCATGATGCGGCGCCCGGCAGGCGGCATGGCCAGCACCAATAAGTCGAATCTAATATGGTCGCGATCGGACAGGATGAGCGCGTTGGCCCAGAAGATGATCCAGATGAACAGGATGATCGAGACTTCATCAGGCCAGGCAAGCTCGTTGTGGGCAATGTAGCGCATGCCGATCTTCAGGCAAAAAATCAAAAATACCGCGGCGAACATCACCGCCGCCACGATGTTGGCCGCCAAGGTTGCGCGCGTGGCGACGCGCCATAAGACGGACGGTGCGGCCGGTTCCGGCATCAGCTCCCCTGCGCGACACTACTTGCTATGAAAGCAGCCTGACTTTATAAAATCCTTCGGTCAACGTGAAAAGCGAGACGCGAATGGACGCCGAGATCGACGGCCGATCGCATACCGACCGCGCTTACCAGCGGCTCCGCGCCGAAATCCTGCATGGCGAACTGGCATCCGGCGAACGGTTGCGCGTGGCCGAACTGCAAGAACGCTTCAATCTCGGGCTGACGCCCATCCGCGAGGCGCTGGTACGGTTATCGATCGAGGGAATGGTCACCGCCGAGACCCATCGCGGCAGCCGTGTGACCGAGACATCGGCCGCCGAGCTCACCGACCTGATGGCGACACGCCGGGAGATCGAGCGACTCTGCCTCGCAGGGGCGATCGCCCGCGGCGACGCTGACTGGGAGGCCGAGATCGTGACATCGATGTATCTGCTGCAGCGCGCGGCTTTACCGGCCTCGCCCGAGGATCGCGCCGCCGCGACGGCCTGGGAGTCGCAGCATCGGCGCTTTCATCTGGCGCTGGTGGCGGCCTGCGGCTCGGCGTGGCTGTTGCGCTTCTGGACCACGCTGGTCGATCATTCCGAGCGCTACCGCAATATTCGCCTGCTGCGCCATCGCGATGCCAACGCGTTGGTGCGCGACGTCAACGCCGAGCATCAGGCAATCATGCAGGCAGTGCTGGCGCGCAATACGCCGGCGGCGGTGGCGCTGATGGAGGCACATCTGACAGCCACCGAGCGCGCTGTGGCCAACTTCCTGACGCCTGTTTCACGGGACAACTCTCCATGATCATCCGCTCCGCCGTCCTCGAAGGCAGCGTCACCGACGCCAACCGTGTCGAGTTCGACCGTCACATGCGGGAGACCGTGCTGTCGGCAATCGCAACCTACCCCGGCCTTCGCGAGGTACGATTGCGTCATCCGGTGCTCGCCGAAGCCGGTGCACCGCCGGTGTATGTGGTGTTCGATCTGTATTTCGACAGCTTGGCCGATATGGATACAGCCCTGGCGAGCCCGGTGCGAGCAAGGGTTCGGGAGACCATCGCGGCGGTGATGCCGATGTTTGAGGGGCGGGTCTATCATCTGGTGATGGATGAGCGGGAAGCGCTGAATGGCCGCCAATGAGCCTCAGCAACGTCCCGTATAGGCGTTCAGATCGACGCGCTTAAGGATCTTGGTCTGACCCAGGAGGGGGACGCCTAGATAGATTCGCGCGTCGAGTTCGCCGCCCGGTTCAAGCGTTGCGGCAAGGTGGTACGTCGTTTCATTGTCGGGGTCGAGGATCGAACCCCCCGACCATTCGGAGGGACCGCTTGGCGCCAAACCCCACACGATCGTCTGGCTGCACTGGCTGCGCCGGCGCTGCGGGTCCTTGATCCAGACGATCCGGCCGCAGATCTGGTTCTGACATTCGAACAAATTCAGGATCAGATCCTGAATCATCCATGTCCCATCCACCTGGGAGGCATTGGCGGTGCCAATCGCAAGCAACGGCCACACCATTGCGCCGACCAAAATCGCAACGATCCATTGCCGCCCCATGCTGACCTCCATGGCGTCATCCCGATCAGGCAGCCGAGAGCTGACCGGACCATCATTCATTTATCATATAAGAGACAAGACGGCGGACCCCAAACGGTTCCGGTGATGGCGGCGGCGGGATGCGATGCAGCCGCCGACGCCACGTGCGCGGCGCATAAGGACACTCGGCAAACTTGCCGTGTGGCCTCAATCACGCGATCAAACCAACAGCTATGTCGAGAGCGGGATGGTCACCCCAGAGCCTGTATATGGGTCTGACATCTCCGAGGTCAGGCCGCGACAGCCGGATCGCCGGCGAGAGTGTCCAGCACGCGGTCGACTCGGGCAGCGGCGCCGGGGGCATCGGAAAAATCGATCGCGATCACATCGTTTTCAACGCGGAGGACGCGGCAGGTGATGGGTCCGCCAGCGCCCGGGACGCCCAGTTGCGCCGTCGTACCGGGCTCCGCCGAGCCTTGGAACCGCAGCGCAGCACCAGTGCGCGACAGGTCCATCAGCCAGGCTGGTTCGGCTGGCCCCCCTGGCAGCGACAGCGTGACCGCGAGATTTCGCGCGTCGAGGCGCTCGGAGCGCCGGCGCTCACTGGCATCGGTCTGCACCGTGAAGAGAAACTGTTCGACCTCCTCGCGCAACCGCTGTGCTTCGCGGCCTATCTCGCCGGCGATGCTCAGAACATGTTGACCAGCCTGCCCAGCTTCACTCGCGACATCGACCACCTTCCGCATCGCCTGTGACGCCGCCGATGTGGAGGCGGCCACGTCTTCGATGCTGCGGGCGATCGTCCGCGTATTGCTGTCCTGCTGCGTGACGGCCGCGGAGATCACCCCCGAGACCTCGCTGAGCCGCTCGATAATGCCGGCGATGCCGTTGGTGACGGTCATGGTCTGGCTGGTGGCAGCCTGCACCTTGTCGATCTGTGCGGCGATGTCGGCGGTCGCGCGCGCGGTCTGTGTCGCCAGCGCCTTCACCTCACCGGCAACGACGGCGAAGCCCCGGCCGGCCTCGCCCGCGCGGGCGGCCTCGATCGTCGCGTTCAACGCCAGCAGATTGGTCTGCCCGGCGATGCTGTCGATCAGGCGAACCACATTGTCGATTTCGGCCGTTGACCGGGTGAGGCCTCCGATGCTGGCCTGACTTTCTCCGATGCGACGACTGACCTGGGTTGCCGCCTCGGTCGCAAGTACTTCCTGCCGTGCGATTTCTCCGGCGCTATCGCTCAGCTGCCGCACGGCCGCAGCAACAGCCGTGAGGTCCACGATAGATTGGGCGGCGCTGCCCGCCGTGTCCGAGGCCTGACGGTGAACCGCCGCCGATGATGTGGACATGACGTCGGCGGCCTCACGCATGCTGCCAGCAGCGGAGCTCAGCGCCGTCATCACGGCACCGACCGAACTGGCGAATGCCTGGGTATGCCGATCCATGGCGTCCTGCCGCCGCGAGCGGATCGATCGGGCGGCCTGCTGATCCACGGCAAGGCGGGCTGCGTTGACCATGTTGGTCTTGAACACCAGTACGGCACCCGCCATTTCACCTACCTCATCCTCGCGGCCCACCCCAGGCACCGCGGTCGTGAGATCCGGGACCGCCAGCAGCCGCATCGCCTCGGTCAGTTGGCGAAGCGGGCGGAACATGCGCACCGCCAGGAGGCTGAAACCGATCCCGACCAGCAACACGGTAACGGCCGCGACAACCAGAATCCGGTCCCGCGTCTCGCGTATCGACTCGTTGAACTGGGCCAGCTGTTCACCAACGAATAAAATGCCAAGTTGCTCGCCCTCGGGAGACATGATCGGGTCGTAAACAGCAACGTACGCCTCGCCCCGGATATCCGCGACACCGTCATAGCGGACGTGTCGACGGACGACCGCGTCATAGGCCGGGCCCGGGGCCAGTTCGGTGCCGGTCACTCGGGTGCCATTTGCCCCCCGAATGGTGGTTGCGACCCGTGTCGTGCCCCGAAAAATGGTGGCAACCCCGCCGACGAGATTCGGCACCTCATCCACCAGGGCCGTGTTGCCATCCAGTACCGTGTCGTCCGCCTGCAGTTTGCCCTGCACGACCCTTATCTTGGCGGCTTTCCCCCCGAGCACATGCCAAGCGACCCGAAGGCTGCTGTCGAGCTTATCATGTTCCTGTTGGCTGGCCGCCATTTGCAGCGTCATCAGCGTGACCGTTAACGTGATCGCGGCAAACAGGATCGCGCTGAGCACGCCCCCCAGCACCAGGGTGGTCGTCAATCGCGGCCGTCGCAAAATGCGCATGTCACCGAGTTCCTCCCAGGAAGCGGCAATCTGCACATAGTTTATTACTGAATCGGAACCAGAACAGTCAGCCCGACAAACCGGGGATGGCGATACCGGCGGTCTGCAGCAGCAGCACGCAATTGAGCAGCAGGATCGCGACGGTGCCGATGATCGCCGTCCAGTGGGTACCGGCGCGGTTGGCAAAGCGCCCCATGATGTCCCCCCGACGGGTGAAGATCACGAGCGCGATCATCGGGAACGGCAAGGCAATGCTCAGCACCACCTGGCTGTAGATCAGCGCGTCCGTGGCATTCACCCCCAGCGCGACGACGGCAAATGCCGGCACCATGGTGACCAGACGACGCAGCCATACGGGAATACGGAAGCCCACGAAACCTTGCATGATCAGCTGGCCTGCCATGGTGCCGACGACCGAGCTTGAAATACCCGAGGCGATCAGCGACAGCAGGAAGAATCCGGCCGCGGCGCCACCCAGCAGCGGCACCAGCGTATGATAGGCCGTCTCGATCTCGGCGACGTCGCTATGACCATGGTGGAAGGCGCTGGCGGCCATGACCACCATGGCGATGTTGACCATGCCGGCGATCAATAGCGCGATCACCACCTCCCGGTTGGAGAAACGCACGAGCAGCGCGCGCTCCGCGTCGTTGCGGCCTGGCGCGCGGTGCTGGGTGAGGCCGGAATGCAGATAGACGGCATGCGGCATCACCGTGGCGCCGATGACGCCCACAGCGATCGTCAGCGCCTCGGCGTCGGGCAGTTGCGGCAGCACCAGACCCGCCGCGACCTTGCCCCAGGCGACCGGCGCGATGACCATCTCGACCAGATAGCTCAGCGCGATAATACCGATCAGACCGCCGATGATGAGCTCGATTGGGCGAAAACCGTGCCGCTCGACCATTAAAATGACGTAGGTGACGAGGCCGGTGATCACCATGCCGACCAGCAGCGGTAGATGGAACAGCAGCGACAGGCCGATGGCACCTCCGAGAAATTCAGCAAGGTCGGTCGCCATGGCGGCGATCTCGCTGACGACCCACATGCCCAGGACCACGGGACGGGAGAAATGCAGCCGACACATTTCGGCGAGGTTATGGCCGGTGACGATGCCGAGTTTGGCGGACAGCGCCTGGAACAGCATGGCGATCAAGTTGGCCAGCAACACAACCCACAGCAACGCGTAGCCATAGCGCGAACCGGCCTGGATGTTGGTCGCGAAATTGCCGGGGTCCATGTAGGCAATGGAGGCGATAACCGCCGGCCCCGCGAACAGCAACGCACGGCCAAAGCCGCGTCGACCACGCCCGGCCAGCGCCTCGCTGATGTCGTAGCTGGTTTGCGCGGACAATCCGCGTTTCACTGCCATATCGCTGACTGGCATCACCATGGTCGCTCCGTCTCGTTAAGCGAGATCGTCGATCGGGCGAGATCGTCGATCGAGCAATGTGTCGTGCGCCCCAAAATGTAGCCATGGCTACAATCCAGTCAAGAGGCATGATGATACGGCATTGGCTGCATCATCGGGATCGCCGATCGTCTCCCGCCGACCATGGATCCATCGGCCGGTTGAGGCGTTGGATCTGGTGAGAAGGAAAGGTCATCCCCATGCGATCGATCACAGCCATTGTCGCGGCTGGAGCGGCAGCGCTTATGACCGTTGCAGCCCACGCCCAGCCATCCACACAAGTCCCTGCGCCCACCCCAAGCCAAGGAAAACTCACCACCACGACGACCATGGCCGCCCCGCCCGTCGGAATGGGTCTGTCGGCGGTGCAAGGTCAGCATCCGCTGTTCACCCTGGGCAATCTGCAAGGATTCGTCGCCGCACCTGTTGCGACACCGGGCGATAGCAACGGCGCATATGGCAATTTCGAAGGCCAACCCGCGAGCGGCCGGGACGCGCTGCTCACCCAGCCGCCGGGGTCCGGGCCCGCGCAATAGGGCGTGTCTCACTCGCCCAAACGGGACGCCGAACATCACGAGCGGCCCGGACCAACACCATCATCGGAAGGACTTGCCAGTTATGGATGCCAATCCACTCGACATCGGCGACCTCGATCGCGAGCAGCGGATTCGCGAACGCGCCTATCAGTTGTGGGATAGAGACGGACGCCCAGACGGTCGCGCGGTAGAGTATTGGGAGCAGGCGCGCACGCTGATCGGCATGGCAGAAAACTCCCAGGCCGGCCAAATTTCTGCAGCCAGCAAATCCGGCCCGCAGATCGAGGAGGCAACCCTACAGGACAACCTGGGCGAATTTCCCGGCTTACAGACTGACCAGGGTGAACAGCATGGGACCCCCAAAATACGGCTTGGTGCAAACGACTAAGTCGAAGCAATGGCAAGGCCTATGTGCTTGATCGGTCTTCAGTCAACATCCGGCCAGACGTCGGAAGGGATGAGCCACTCCATCAGGTCACACAGTTTCGGTGCCACATCGATTCAATCAGCATCGCCGAAATCGCGATGCGATCGCGTGCAGTGCTAATCATGTCTTCACACATTCTGGAAAAATTAGGCCTGAGTTGTTGTTCGATCGGCTACTGGGGAACCTATGCTCGAGTCTCTGGCACTGAGTGTGTGCGGTATGGCCGCGAAATGATCTGGCATAGTTCACATTAGGTGCCTCAGACACTCATGACATGACCGAGATCGCAACAGATGGAATGGTCAACCGACGTTGGGGGCACCACCACTGGTCACCTGTCGCGACATGTAGCCAAATCTGTCGTATCAAGGGTCAAACCAATGACCATTGATACGAATCATCAGGTCCTATGCTGATGCAGGTCGAGATTGCGACCTCCCGACAGTACACCACTGTCTGTGCGATGCTATTTTGTTGTCGAACCCGAGGTGGCGTCGCTGCCCTTGGTCTTGGGTGCTCCAGCACTCCCGTTCGTGACGACACCAGCCCCCGTACCCGTCGTCTTCGGTGCGATCACGGACTTGGAGCGGGACGCGCTGGTTGGATTGTTCAGAGCACCCGACGTAGCAGTGCCTTGTGGCGGCTTGACGCCGTTGCCACCGCCAGTAGCACCCCCCGCTCCGCCGCCTGCGCTACCGGCATTTTGCGCCATCGCCATCCCCGACAACAGCATCAGGGCCGTCGTGGCCGCCAGGATTTTCCGCATGACAAAATCTCCCAATGCAGGCGCGGATATCCGCCTGTCATGAGCAATGAAACCGAGCGTGTGACCAAATGTTCCCGTGTTCCACTGCATTTTTTTCACGCAAGGTCCCAGTCACGGCATAGTCGGAAGGGCCCAGATCACGCAGCGCAACTCGGCAAAACGGATGACTGGAAACGGGCCGGCAGGTTCAATCCAGCCTCATCCCATCCCCAAAGGGACAGTCACGCGCGGCGGCAGCGTGGTCGTCGATGATCAGTTGACCAGCGAGCAATGCCCGTCCGCCAGGGGGCGGAAGGCTTCGTCTCCTGGCACAGTGCTGACCAGCTTGAACATGTCCCACTCCCCTTTTGAGTCGGATACCGGCTTGGTCTGCATGAGATAGACTGGGTGGATCTTACGACCATCCGCGCGAATACGGCCTTTGCCGAACAGCGGATCGTCGGTCGGGAGGGCCTTCATCTCTGCGACGACGGCACGACCATCATCGGGATTGGCACCCGCCGCGATTGCCTTCAAATAATGCAGTACCGAGGAATACACCCCGGCCTGCATGTCGTTCGGCTCGATATGGTGCGGATGGCGTGCCACGAACCGCCGCGAGAAGGCCCGTGTGCCGTCATTCATATCCCAGTAGAACGGGGTCACTGCGAGCAAGCCTTGCGCGTCCGCCAGTCCGACGCTCTGTACGACGTTGATGTTAATGATCGGACCGACGATGGTCATCGTTTTGTTGAGCCCGAACTCAGCGGCTTGCTTGATCGCCGTGCTGGTATCGCCGCCGGCATTGGCAAGCGTTAGCACATCCGCCCCGGAACCCTGTGCCTGTACAAGGAAACTGGAAAAATCCGACGTACCCAGCGGATGCCGCACACTGCCCAGGACGCTGCCGCCGGCAGCTTTTACCGCGTCCGCGGTACTTTTCTCGAGATCATAGCCGAATGCGTAGTCGGCGGTCAGGAAGAACCATTTGCGGTGCCCCTGCGCCACCACGGCGTGGCCTAACACGTTGCCGAGCTCCCAGGTGTCATAGGTCCAGTGGACCGTATTCGGCGAGCATTTCTCGCCGGTCAGCACGGCAGCCCCCGCGCCCGAGCCGATGAAAACCTTGTTCTTCTCACGCGCGAGGTCGGCAACCGCCAGCGCAATCGCCGAGTTCGGCACATCGGCAATCATGGAGACATGTTGCTGGTCGAACCATTGCCGGGCGATGGTGGCCCCAACGTCGGTCTTGTTCTGATGGTCGGCCGTGACAACCGTGACGGGGCGGTCACCCACCTTGCCGCCAAAATCCTCCACTGCCATCTGGGCCGCGATCACCGAGCCGATGCCTTGGTAGTCGGCGTAAATGCCCGACTGGTCGTTAAGCACACCGATCGTGATCGCATCTGCGGCACGTGCGGAAGATGTGGCGCAGAGACTCACACCCAGCAGAACCGCAAGCCATCCCATTATCTTGGCCATTTCCAAAAGCGCCTCCCCGCGCACAATCTTCTTTCGGGCTGGCCCACACCAATTGGAGCGCCAGACACCGCTTACGCCGAGTGTAGGTGGAATTCGGGGAGCCGGTCCATGGGGGAGGCAAGCAGACCTCGACCAGCCGACTGATGGTGCCGGGTGAGGGATTTGAACCCCCGACCTTCGGTTTACAAAACCGCTGCACTACCACTGTGCTAACCCGGCGATCACCCGTGCTCCGGTCTGCTAGCATGAAGGTCGGGAGCCTTCAATTCCACGCTGATGTGGCCGCTGTCGCTGGATGAGGTCGAGACCGATTCGGAGATGCCATCGAGACGGCGACAGCGGCGAAAATCCTACTCCGCTGCGACCCGAACAGGGAACCGATAACTGTTTGATGGTGCCACCAGAGCATGACTTTGCTTTGCGCGGCCCCTGGGGTGCCTTCGCCGCCGAGCCAGGCCATATTGCCCCCATTCGGCGTCAGCCGGCCATCGGACCAAAGGATACACCCCCATGAAGGCCAATAGCGTTCTCGACACGATCGGTCATACACCGCACATCCGCCTGGCGCGGCTGTTCCCCGACGCCGAGGTCTGGGTCAAATCCGAACGTGGCAATCCCGGTGGCTCCATCAAGGACCGCATCGCCCTCGCCATGATCGAGGCCGCCGAGGCCAGCGGCGCGCTCAAGCCGGGTGGCCTGATCATCGAGCCGACATCCGGCAATACCGGTATCGGGCTCGCTATGGTCGCCGCGGTCAAGGGCTATAAGCTGGTTCTGGTCATGCCTGAATCGATGTCGGTCGAGCGTCGCCGGCTGATGCAGGCCTACGGCGCCAGCTTCGACCTCACGCCGCGCGAGCGCGGCATGAAGGGCGCGATCGAGCGCGCCGCCGAACTGGCTGCCCAGACACCCGGCGCCTGGGTGCCACAGCAGTTCGAGAACCCGGCCAATATCGACGTGCATGTGCGCACCACGGCGCAGGAGATCCTGGCTGACTTCCCCGACGGTGTGGACGCGATCATCACCGGCGTCGGCACAGGAGGTCATATCACGGGCGTGGCCGAAGTCCTGAAGCCGCGCTGGCCTAATCTCCAGGTGTTTGCCGTCGAGCCCACATTGTCGCCGGTGATCTCCGGCGGCTCGCCCGCGCCCCATCCGATCCAGGGTATCGGTGCCGGCTTTATTCCGACCAATCTGCACACGGCCATTCTGGATGGGGTGATCCAGATCGACGCTGAGGAAGCGCGCGAATACGGACGCCGGTCGGCCAGCGTCGAGGGATTGCTGGTCGGCATCTCATCGGGCGCCACGCTTGCTGCGATTGCCAAGAAACTGCCAGACCTGCCGAAGGGTGCCACTGTGCTCGGTTTCAACTACGACACCGGGGAACGCTATCTGTCCGTCGCCGACTATCTGCCGGCCTGAGCGAGCAAGTTTGTGCTTGAGCGACGCGCCGCACGGATGGCAGCATCCAAACATCAACAACTGAAAGGAGGTGATCCAGTGTCTCATTGTATTGCGCCGCAGGAGACCGCGGCAGCCTGGATCTCTGTCTCCATTGTTATGGTGGCGGGATAAGGCGGCACACGGTTGCTGCTGCAAGACAATGCCGCCCGGCGCAAGCCGGGGTCTACGATCAAGCAGGAGCCTCGGCGCTAGCCGGGGCTCCTGTGCGTTTGTAGGGTATATCACCCGCCGAACAGGCGTCCCACAGTCCGGCATGACGCGAGTTTCACTCTCACGCCATAACGATGTTGGGTCGACAGGATCATGGTGCAGTCATGGAAGAACGCCCCGCGGCGTATTCCACAGTCAACCATGAATAGGTGAGTAATCCCATGTCGACATTATCCGTCCTGGTGCGCAAACCCATGCTGCGGGGCGCATTGCTGACTGCCTTGCTGGGGGGTACCGCACTCGTCGGCGTCGCCGGCTTCGATCGGGTGTATGCCGCCGACACCGCCATCACAGCACCCGGACCGACGCTCGTCGGTCTCGCCGACTTCTCTGGCCTGGTGACCCACGTGAAGCCCGCTGTGGTATCGATCACCACTCAGATGCGCCAGGATGTCAGCGATCAGCAGGGCATCCAGACGCCATTCGGTATGATGCGCCCCAGCCAGCCGCACAACATTGAAGCCCGTGGCTCGGGATTTATTGTCAGCGCCGATGGCATCATCGTCACCAATAATCACATGGTCAAAGACGCACGGAGCGTCTCCGTCACCCTCGATGACGGCACCAAACTGCCGGCCAAGATTGTCGGTCGCGATCCCCGTACCGACCTTGCCGTACTTAAGGTCGACGCGGGCCACAGCTTGCCTTTTCTGAAGCTTGGTGATTCGGCCAAGGTAGAGCCGGGTCAGTGGGTCGTGGCCGTCGGCAATCCATTCGGTCTCGGCGGCACCGTGACCGCCGGCATCGTCTCCGCACGTGGGCGCAACATCGGCTCCGGCCCCTATGACGATTTCCTGCAGATCGATGCACCGATCAATCAGGGCAATTCCGGTGGCCCGCTCTTCACCCAGAACGGGGAGGTGGTCGGCGTCAATACCGCCATCCTGTCACCGTCCGGCGGCAGTGTCGGCATCGGCTTCGCCATTCCGTCCGATATGGTCAAGACGGTGATCGCGCAACTCGAAAAGACCGGGCATGTAACGCGCGGCTACCTGGGGGTGGAAAGTCAGTCGGTCGACAGTGCGATGGCGGCCGCGATGAAGCTGCCGCAGCATGACGGCAGCTATACCGACGAGAACGGCGCGCTGGTGGCCAGCGTCAGCCCAGACTCGCCGGCCGCCAAAGCCGGCCTGCAGCCGGGTGACGTGATCCAGTCTGTCAATGGCACTCACATCGGCAATGCACGCGATCTGGCGGTGCAGGTGGCGGAAGTAAAGCCGGGCGCGCAGGCCGCCCTGGATATTTTCCGTGATGGCGCGTCGAAGACTATCGACGTCACTGTCACGACGATGCCAGGCGATCAGGTTGCGGACCGTGGCACAACACCGGCGAAGGCGAATGTCGGGCTGGCGTTGGCGCCGCTGTCGCCCGAGATGCGCGACCAGCTCGATATCCCCGCCGGCACCCGTGGCGCCGTGGTGGCACAGGTGCAGTCCGACTCGCCGGCCGCAGCTGCCGGCATCCAGCGTGGTGACTTGATCGTCGGTGTGGGTGACAAAGCGGTGCACTCGGTGGACGAGGCAGCCTCAGCCATCCATGCCGCGGAAGATGGCGGCAAGGCGGTGGCATTGCGCATCGTGCGTGATGGCCATGCGGCTTATGTTGCCGTTGATCTCGCGAGTACAGCGCTCCCGATCGGCGCAGCTCCTGGTTCGAACGGCGACGACAGCGACAACGGTTGATCCAGCGGGCAGGCAGTGGGATTGAGCGGCATGGCATCAAATACGGATGCCATGCCGCTCCAATGTTCGCTATTTGACTACATTTTTTAAGGCGGAGTTTGCTTTTTCTGGAAAATAATGAACAAGACTAATATGTACGATATTCAATATATCGCGGCAATCGACACCTGACCAAGAAAAGATGTCTTGGTATTGCCTTCAGGAGAGAACTTATATTCTCGGGGAATTCAGACCGCGGCAGGTATGCCAAAATGTCAGCATCACAACAATAGCGGTCAGGCTTCCCCGGCCGGAACGAGCACGTGGCTGCCGCTACGGCGAACAACGGCGGCCAGCAGGCGCAGCGCCTCCGGGCCACCAAGGTCGGTAAGTCCCCCATTTTCGATTTCGCCGGCCAGCGCCTCGGCTTGCATGGCAATGATATCAGCGGCGCGGCGTAGCGCCTGGCGAGATAACATAAGCTGAACATCGTCGGACAAATCGTCCCAGCCGGCAACCGACAGCTTCGCCGTTCGGACGTGTGACGCGGATGGTTGATCCGCCCTCGACGAAGCATTGGAATTCGTTCTCGGCATGGGCATATCCGGCTCGTGCCATCTTGGCGAATGCGGCCGCGGGCGATCACTGCGCGGTCTGCGTCGCCCGATCCTGCACCGGCCGACTTAACGCGTCCTTAGTGCCAAGATCGTCTCACTGGGTTGCGGGCCAGGGGCCGCGCCGACCTTGTTGGCGCCAGGGTCGCGGGCCAGCATAGCCAACAGTTCGCTGACACCGACCGCGGGGCTGAACAGCCAACCCTGCATCAGATTGACCCGATGCGTCTTGAAGAAATCCGCCTGTGCCGATGTCTCGACGCCTTCAACGATGACCGGCACGTCGACCTCGCGGGCCATGTCGAGGATCGGGGGCACCAACCGACCGCGGGCGAACCCGACATCAACCGTTCGGGTGAAGCTGCGATCGAGCTTAATCGCGTCGATGGTGAGGTCGCTGAGATAGGATAGATTGGAATAGCCGGTGCCGAAATCGTCGAGGTAAATCTTATAGCCGAGCGCGCGCAGGTCGGTGAGAATGACCGACGCGGCTTCAACCTGTGCGGCCCGCCGCTCGGTCAGTTCGAGCGCGATCTGGAATGGCGGGATGCCGCGCCCCTCGATGTGCTCCGCCAAAGCTGCGTGAAACCGCATATCTTCGAGGTCGTCCGATACGATATTGATGCTGATTGTGAGCTCAGGATACGCCCGCAACGTCTCTGCCAGATCACGGCCCGCCGTTGCAATCGCCAGCCGCGTCAAATCACCGACGAATCCGGCTTCCTCGGCAGCCGGCACGAACAGGTCGGGCGCAATGAAACTGCCGCGCCGCGTTCGCCAGCGCATCAAGGCTTCGGCTGCGACGATGCGGCCGAGATTGGCATCGACGATCGGCTGGTAAACCAGAAACAACTCGCCGCTGCGCAGGGCCGCGCGCAGACGGACCGCGAGTGATCGCCGGCTGTAGATCCATAACAGAAAAATGGCGCTGCCGATGCTGCCAATGATCGCGCCAGCGGCTGCCAGGACGCCAAACGGAAAAATATTGGACTTGATGATCGAGACCGCGCGGGCGCTCAAGGCGACACAATTGCTCCCGTCGGACGCGCAGCCGATCGTGGTGTAAGTGCCGTTCCGCCAGAACCTGCTCCCCGTGTGCAATGTCGCGAGATCGACGGGGAGGCTGGGCCCCTGCACGGTGCGCACCAGTCCGGCTTCGTGATTGACGTAGATGTGCGACGTCAGGATGTCGTCACCCACGGCGCCAACGGTATAGTGCATGGCCAGTATCAGCAGGGTGAAGTGCCCATCGCTGACCGCCATGAATGAGCGACCCGGCGCTGAGTTCAGAGTGATGTGGTTCCAGATCGTCATCTCCGGCGAGTAGGGAAACCCGCTGGCATTCATGCCGTGAATGACCAGATTGCTCCCCGACATCACGCCACTGCACAGCAACCTGCCTTCGGATTGGTAGATCACGTCGCGCACCAGATCAGACGATAGGATCAGATCACGCACTTTTTGCAGATAGGCGGCGGTACACGGTGGATCGGTGATGGCATGTAGAGCCTGGAAGGACGTCAAGGTGGCTTTGTCACGGGCATCGGAGTGTTCTGCCAGCGCGCCAACGGCATTGTCCATGAACGCTTCTTTTTGATGAATCAAAATGATCCCGCCGACCAGAATCGACAGGGGACCGCCAAAGAAGATGCCGAAGAAAACCGCTATAATCACTTTGTTAAGATGCCGTTTTATCACGGGAACAAGGTCGCCTGCCGCCAGGCCCAGCCGGTTGCGGGGGGGAACACTTGCCCTGTTCGACGACGACATCACGCACCTTCCGCGCAGCTGAACGGGAAGGAAACAGTTCCGTTACGGCTAAAGTTCCGCACGCAATCGACATGTGACCGCCGACGTCGCGGGGGTGTTCGCGTCGCCGGTGGTCGGCCAACGGTCTGCGGTTATCCCGGAAGCGCCGCGCAGGCGAGGGCAAGCCAATCGCGAACCTCGGCGGGAACGTACGGACCAACGGTGTCCAACACCCGCGCATGATAAGTATCCAGCCAAGTACGTTCGGCGTGGCTCAGCATCGCCGGATTGAGCAGTCGTGTATCGAACGGGGCCAGGCTCAGCGTTTCGAACCGTAGGAACGGTTTGGTGGCCTCCGGCAATGCGGCGGGTTGCACCAACAGCAGGTTTTCCAGTCGGATACCGTAGTGGCCCGGCAGGTAGAAGCCAGGCTCGTTGGATAGGATCATGCCCGTCTCGATCGGCACCGGGCGGGCGGCACGGGACAGGCCGGCGGGACCCTCATGCACCGAGAGATAGCTGCCGACGCCGTGGCCAGTGCCGTGGTCATAGTCGAGCCCGACCTGCCACAAGCCCGCACGCGCGAACGCGTCAAGATGGCTGCCCGCCACGCCCTGCGGAAACACCAGCGTCGCGATGGCGATATGACCCTGCATCACCCGGGTGACCCGGTCGCGCAGTGCGATCGGCGGCAGGTCGGGTCCTGTCCATATGGTGCGGGTAATGTCGGTGGTGCCGCAACCGAACTGTGCGCCGGAGTCGATCAAATAGACCTCGTTCGGCTTGATCGCACGGTCGGTGGCCGGGGAGACACGATAATGGATGATCGCGCCGTGCTCGCCGGCGCCGGATATGGCCGGGAAACTTTCGCCGCGAAAATCCTCGGTCTCCGCCCGGAATGCCAGCAGCTGGGCAGCGGCAGACATCTCGGTGGCGTGTCCCGCGGCACTGTCGAGCCAATGCAGGAAACGACACATGGCGATGGCGTCGCGGGCATGGGCGGTCCGCGCGCCGGCCTGCTCGGTGGCATTTTTGCAGGCCTTCGGCAGCAGGCACGGATCAACGGCCAGAATGACCTCCGCGCCGGCAGCGCGCAGGGTCTGGGGGAACCAAGCGGGTGTGCCCGCCCCATCCACCCGCACCCGCTTACCATGCAGTGCGGACAACGTCGCGGGCATGGCAGCGCGGTCGGCGACAGCGACGTCGTTGCCCAGCCACGCGCGCATGTCGGGGGACAATTTCTCGGGGGCCATGAACAGATCGCAGGTGGCATCGTCATGCAGCACCGCGAAACCGAGCGCGAACGGCGTGAATGGCACGTCGGCACCCCGGATGTTTAATAGCCACGCGATCGAGGCGGGGTCGGTCAGAACCGCGGCCTGATGCCCCGCCGCCCTGAGCGTCGCTGCCACTGCCTCGCGCTTGTCCCGAGAGGCTGTCCCGGCCAGTGCCGGCCCATGCGCGACCGCCGGCGCCAGGGGCGAAGGCGGGCGATCATGCCAGACCGCATCGACCGGATTGTGCTCAGTCGCCACCATGACGAGCCCGGCATCTAGATAGGCCTGCAGTCCGGTTTCGCTTATCAGGAGTGGATCATAGCCGATCCGCGCGCCCGCGGGCACGTTGGCAGCGATCCACAGCTGGGGCGGCGTCTCCGTAATGTGGCAGCGCTGCCACAGCGAGCCGTCCGTCTCGGCGGCGAGCTGCAGGACGTAGCGACCGTCGGTAAACACGGCAGCCAGCTGCCCAAGTACCACCGCCAGGCCGGCACTGCCGGAAAAGCCGGTGAGCCAGCGCAGCCGCTCAGCAGCGGGCGGAACATACTCGCCCAGATGCTCGTCCGCCCGCGGCACGATAAAACCGTCTAGTCCTTGACGTTGCAGTTCGTCCCGCAGCTCGGTGATGGCAGGATTCGGCATGACTGGCTTGCTCGATCTTGGGGTGTAGTCGGTTAACACACGGAAATTACAATATATTACCGATTATTTCCGCGTCAAATCATGCCTAGGCGATACGATTTATGTTGCACCGCACCAAATCTTATGTTGCATTGCACCATCACCACGCGACGAACGTCAGGCGCCGCGGGCAACAGGTTCTTCCCAGCGAGGATGCTTATCATGAGCGCCAATACCGCGAACGACACCAGCAGCTTCTACTTCAAAAGCGACGTTCCCTACATGCCCCAGCCGGAGGCCACCGGCTTCCTCGGCGGCGTCCGCGGGCTGTTCCGGTCGATCGCCGAAATGTCGCGTCGGTCGCGCATGATGCGCGAGCTGCGCACCCTCACCGACCATGATCTTGCGGATGCCGGCATCAGCCGCGCCGAACTCCGCCTCGCCTTCGATAAGGAGTTCGCGGCCAAGTGGAACGCCGAGCGTCATGCTGCACGACAGACGAACCACGTCGTCTGACCACAACCGGGTTACTCAGTATAATAGCCCGGAGCGGTTCGCCGCTCCGGGCTTTTTTGTGTTTGGCCGTCTCACCGAAGCTTAACGATTATGGCATAGCTATGACTAGTTTCATGCGCCTGACGCATATCTGGGACACCGCCTTATCGGTGTTCCTGCGAATCAAAATCACTATGTTGCGCTGCATCGAAGCCGCGCGACGAATTGCACAGAAGCAGGCCGCCCGCCACGGTTGATGACCAAGGACTAAAAAGATGAACGGATATATCGCGAAGGAAGAGATCGCTCTCCTCATGCCTAATACTCTTTCGCATTACTTCAAAGACGACGCCGACCACGCGCCGCGGCCGGAAACCACTCGCCCAAGCTTGCTTGCCCGCATCGGCAGTGCACTGACTTGGTTTGCCGAGCTGCCCCGCCGCCGCGCCGTGCTCGACGAGTTGAGCTCGCTGACCGACCACGAGCTGGCCGACATCGGCTTGACTCGCTCGGAACTTTCGATGGTGTTCGAACCGTCGTTCGCGGCCCGCCGCAGCAGCGACAACCCTGCCACCGCCGGTCGAACGGTGTCCGCCTGAACGACGGCGAGAGGAAGCAAAGCTAGGTCTGGCGTTGTCCAGCCTCGCTTGCTTCCATCGTCTATGACTTCCGGAGCACGAGGGTAGACCAGCGACCTTCGTGATACCGCGTCTCCAGCCGGAGTCCATGGCGGCGATGAGCCGCCACTACCATCCTGACCTGGGTATCTAGCAGCCCGGCCAGTATAACAGTGCCTTTTGGAGCCATGTGCCGGGCCAAGCTTCCGGACATCCGGCACAATGGGCGCGCGAGAATATTCGCGAACACCAGATCGTAGGGTGCGCCGGCTTTGACGATTGGCGCTGTCCAGCCGTCGGCCAGTATGAAACGCGTAAGGCGGGACAGCCCGTTTAGGCGGGCATTCTCGCCAGCTACTCGCACGGACCAGGGCTCGATGTCCGTTCCCAGCACGCGCCGGTGAAGCAGCCTCGCCGCCGCCATCGCGAGAATGCCCGAGCCGGTGCCGAGATCCAGAATCTTGCAGGGTTTGCGATAGGCCACTCGTTCGAAAGCGCGCAGACAGCCCCGTGTCGAGCCATGTTCTCCAGAACCGAAAGCGATGCCCGCATCCAGAGTCAGCGTGATGCGACCGGCCGTGCCGGACCCCGACAAATGCGTACCGCGGACCGCAAAGCGCCGACCGACGAGCTGTTCGGGAAATGACTGGTAGGTGCGTGCCAGCCAACCGTCCGCCGGCGTCTCCCGGCGGGTTGGTGCCACGACAACGCCGCTGACCAAAGCCGCCACGGCAAGGGCGGAGGCAAGCTCGGCCTCTGCTTCGCCCTGGTCTTTCACCCCCTCCAGCGTCCAGAGACCACTGTCTTCATCGAGAAAAAGTCCAACGGTACCGCACGCTGTCAGCAATGCCGCCTCATAGGCTTCGAGCGCATCCGCCGGTACCACCAGCGTCACGGTCTCGAGTGACGTGGCATGGCGGCGCTTCCAGACCGTCGGGATTTCGGCGCGCATCAGGCCTGCTCCACGAATCGGTCGAGCACGCGCTTGCTGCCGGCCTTGTCGAACGCGATGTCCAGCTTGTCGTCGTCGACGGCGATAACCGTCCCGTGGCCGAATTTCTGGTGGAACACGCGGGCCCCCACCGGAATGGGATCGGCACGGGCCGGTCGCGCCGGGTGCTCCCACGCCTCGATCGTGCGCGGGCGTCGCGCCAACATCGGGAATGATCCGCCGGCGCGCGCGAATGCGGGCGCGGCCAGCATCCGATCACGCTCGAGCGAGGCCGAGCCGCCGCGCTGAATATGCGCCTCCGGCAGTTCGTCAATGAAGCGACTGGGGATGCTGCTCTGCCAGTTAGCGTAGATGCGCCGGTTGGCGGCATGGCTGATGATCGCCCGACGACGCGCCCGGGTCAGCCCGACATAGGCCAGCCGCCGCTCTTCCTCGAGCCCCTTGGCGCCGCTCTCATCCATGGTGCGTTGACTGGGAAATAACCCTTCTTCCCAACCCGGCAGGAACACCGTGTCGAACTCCAACCCCTTGGCGGCATGCAAGGTCATCAGCCCGACCCTATCGGTCTCGGCGCGTTCCTCGTTTTCCATCACCAGGCTGACATGGTCGAGAAACCCGGCCAACGTCTCGAAGTCCGCCAGCGCCCGCACCAACTCCTTCAAATTCTCCAACCGGCCCGGCGCCTCGGCGGATTTGTCCTGCTGCCACATCTCGGTGTACCCACTCTCGTCGAGCATGGTGGACAACGTCTCGATGTGCCCCTCGCGCGGCAGCATCGCCCGCCAACGCACAAACCCGTCGAGCAGTCGGCGCACGCCGTCACGGACGCGTCCGCGCAGGCCGCCATCCTCAATCAGCGAGGCTGCCGCGATCGACAGTGGTACCCCGTCGCGACGCGCGCGGTCGTGCAGTGATCGCATCGCCTGGTCACCAACACCGCGGCGCGGCACATTGACGATGCGCTCAAATGCCAGGTCATCGGCCGGCTGATGCAGTACGCGGGCATAGGCGATGGCGTCGCGGATTTCGGCGCGCTCGTAAAACCGCAGGCCGCCGACCACGCGATAAGGGATCCCAAGCGTGATCAACCGCTCCTCGAAGGCGCGCGTCTGGAAGCCGGCGCGCACGAGCACGGCGATCTCCGCCAGCGTATGCCCGTCCCGCCTGAGCACCTCGATGCGATCGCCGACCATGCGGCCTTCCTCGTCAGAGTCCCAAAGGCCCAGTACGCTGACCGGCTCGGCGTCTCGGGTCGCGCGCTGTTCATCCCCCGGCCGCAGCGTTTTGCCCAAGCGGCCCTCATTATGCGCGATCAGCCCCGACGCCGCGGCCAGGATCGGCGCCGTCGAGCGATAATTGCGTTCCAGGCGGACGATGCGGGCGGCAGGAAAATCCTTCTCGAAACGCAGGATGTTTTCCACCTCGGCGCCCCGCCAGGAATAGATCGACTGGTCGTCATCACCGACGCAACAGATATTGCGATGCCCCTGCGCCAGCAGCCGCAGCCAGAGATACTGCACCAGGTTGGTATCCTGGTATTCGTCGACCAGGATATAGCGGAAGGTGCGGTGATACTGCGCCAGCACCTCGGGGTGGTCGCGCAAGATCTCGGTCATGTAGAGCATGAGATCACCGAAATCCGCGGCGTTCAGACTTTTCAGCCGCGCCTGGTAGGCGGCGTAGATCGACTTGGCGCGACCATTGGCGAAGTCGGTATCCTCGGCTGGTGTCACCCGGTCGGGTGACATCCCACGATCTTTCCAGCGCTGGATGATACCCATCAGCGCCTGCGGCACGAAGCGTTTCGCGTCGATCCGCTCGGCTTCCATGATCTGCTTGAGCAGCCGCATCTGGTCATCCGCGTCCAGAATATTGAAGCTGCTGGTCAGGCCGACCAATTCCGCGTGACGGCGCAGCATCCGCGCGCACAGGGCGTGGAAGGTCCCGAGCCATAGCCCTTCGGCCGGCCGACCGAGCAAAGCGGACACTCGCTCGCGCATCTCGCGAGCCGCTTTGTTGGTAAAGGTCACCGCCAGGATCTGGCCGGGAAACGCCTTTCCACTCAATAGGATATGAGCGAACCGGGTGGTCAGCACCCGGGTTTTGCCGGTGCCCGCGCCGGCCAGCACGAGCAGCGGCCCATCGATGGTCTCGACAGCCTCGCGCTGCTCGGGGTTCAGGCGGTCGAGATAGTCAGTCATGATGCAGGCTTCCGAACGCATTCGCCGAGGATATAGAACGAGTGCCGAACGCCGCCAAACATCTGGCCTCGCCGCTCGTCGGGTTTTTCGAATCCTCCTCGCGTCATGGCGCCTTGCTACTGGCGGTCGGTGTGTTCGGCGGTCTGCTGGTGCCACCATTAGCGCACGCGCTGCATAACATCGTCACGCCCACGGTGGTCGCCCTGATGACGCTGGTGCTGCTGCGCGTCGATATTCCCGCGACGTTCCTGCATTTGCGCCGTCCGCTGCGCATGGCCGCGATCGTGGCGTTCCAGCTGCTGGTGTGTCCGCTGATCGCCTTAGCGGTGTCCGCTCCCCTGGGGCTCGACGCCGGTATCGCCGCCGGCCTGGTGATTTTCGCCACCGGCTGTGCCGCGACCTCCGGGGCCGCGTTCGCGCGCATGGTCGGGCTCGACCCTGAATTGACCTTGCTCGCCACACTGGCGACGACGCTCCTGGTGCCGCTGACCGCACCCCCGATGGCGGCCGCCCTGATCGGCGTCGATCTGTCGATCGGCATCGGCGGATTCATGCTGCGTCTGGCGTCGGTGGTCGGCCTGCCGATGGCGTTCTCCTTTCTGCTGCGCCGACAGATCGGAGCCGAACGCCTCGTGCCCTACGGCCCCGCCATCGATGGCGCAGTGGTGTGGCTTGTCGTGTTGTATGGGTTTGGTGTGATGGACGGCCTGACGGCGAGAATGCTGGCCGATCCGATTTGGGTCGCGCAGGCGACCTTGGCCGCTTTCATCGCCGATTTCGGGCTGAACATTGTATCCACGGCGGTGTTCATCTGGCTCGGCTGGCGTGAAGCGGCCTCCGTCGGCCCGATGAGTGGCAATCGTAACATGGCGCTTTATCTGGCAGTGTTGCCGTCTGCAGCCGACTCGCGCGTGAGCCTGTTTTTCGCTCTGTGCCAGTTCCCTTTGTTCCTCAGCCCCTTCCTGTTGCGTCCGATATACGCCCGTATCGTCCGGGCACCACAGCAACGTTCACTATACTGAATGGTGAGCTCGGCTGTTTTTCCAGATCAAGCGCGACATTCTTCGTTTTGGCCTTGCCGGCTTGCGGTCCATCATCAGATAATCATTGCCAGAGTGGAGTAGCCCTGAACGCGGCATGCTCCATGCCCGCGCTGTAATTCAAAATGCTGAACGAAAATTCGTCCATCGTTTCGTCACAGGAGGCTCGCATTCGCTATCGCCTTGCCACAGCCCTGCTCGCCTCGTGGGCCATCCCTGCCGCTTCAACTCACGCTGTCGCCGCTCAGCACGACAGCCTGACCGTCGGCATCGCAGAGACCATTGGCGACATGAATCCGTATTTCAGCAACGCGCTGGTCACGATCCACGTACAGGCCGCCGCCCGCCGGTCCATGACCGGCATCACAAAAGACGGCCAGGTGTTTTGTCGCTTCTGTACCGAGGTGCCGACGCTGGCCAACGGACGCGCCCGGCTGGTCGATCTGGGCGACGGCAAGCAAGGGATGGACGTCCGCTACACCCTCAAACCAGACCTGAAATGGGGTGACGGCGCGCCGATGACATCCGCCGACTACGTGTTCGCCTTCAAGGTCGGCCAGTCGATGTCACCTTCCACCACCATCTCGGCCGTCGATGCACCGAACCCCACTGACGTCATCGTGCACATCAAGACCACCCGCTATGATTTTGATCGCACCGCCCCAGTCGCTGTGCCGGAGCATATCGAAGGCCCGATCTTCGCTGCCGCCAGCACGCCTGTGGATTACGGCAACCACTCCGAGTTCAATCGCAATCCGGCGAACCCCGGCCTGTGGGACGGCCCGTATCTGATCACCGACTACAAGCCGGGTGAGAGCATCACCATGGCGCCCAACCCCTACTGGGAGGGCAAGAAGCCATATTTCCAGAAAATCACCTGGCGGATGATCGAGAACACCGCGGCCCTGCAAGCCAATCTACTGTCCGGCGATATCGATATGGCGGGTGAGATCGGCCTGTCCGTCGACCAGGCGCTGGATATCGCCAAATCCGCGGCCGACCGCTTCGACGTTGCCATCGTGCCGACACTCGGCGTCGAACAGCTTTACGTGAAGATGGACCACCCGCTGCTGACCGACCCGCGGGTACGCCGCGCCATCGCCATGGCGATCGACCGTAAGACCATCGTCGACCGACTTTTCGCCGGCAAAGTCCCGGTGGCTGACAGCTTCATCACCGCTGGCGAATTCGGTTACGATCCCAAGCTTGGTGCCTGGCCATTCGACCCGGCGGGCGCCCGCGCGCTGCTGGCCGAGGCCGGCTTCAAGCCGGGCGCGGACGGCATCCTCGTCTCTCCCGCCGGCGAACGCTTCTCGATCGACATCAGCGCCGGCTCCGGTAACCGCATGGTCGATTTGCAGGAGCAGGTGATCCAAAGCGAGCTAAAAACGATCGGGATTGAACTGCAGATCAAGAACCAGCCCTTTCGCGTGCTGCTCTCCGAAGGCCTGCGTGAGCGCAAGTTCAACGGTCTTGCGCTATTGTCCTGGACGCCATTCCCCGACTGGGTGCCGCAAATTCGCTTCGACAGCACCCAGATTCCGACGGAAGCCAATGGGTGGTTCGGCAACAATGTCTATGGAATTGCCGATCCTAAGATGGATGCCGCCTTGAAGGGCGCGCTGACCTCCCTCGATCCCGGCCCGCGCAAGCTCTACTGGAACGATATCGTCCGACTAGCCAAGGAAGATTTGCCGATCATTCCGCTGTATGTGCTGACCACACAGATGGTCACCCCGAAATGGATGACCGGCGTCACCCCACCACCGCTACCGGGACTGTCGACCGGGTGGATCGAGGATTGGGCGGCGAAGTGACCGGCTGATGCTGCGCTACCTCCTGGCCCGCGCCGGCAGCGCCCTTGTCGTACTGCTCGCAAAGGCGTTCGTGATCTTCGCACTGATCGGCCTGATGCCAGGCGATCCTGTCGATCTGCTGATGACTGCCAACCCCGACGCGCGGCCCGAGGACGTCATCCGGCTGCGTGCCATCTATGGCGTCGATCAACCGATCCTGCAGCGCTTTGGCGACTGGCTGCTGGCGGCCGCACATGGCGATTTCGGCTATTCCCGCAGCCTGCATCGCCCAGTGTTGGAAATTGTCATCCCGGCACTCGGCAACACGCTGCTGCTGACCGGCACCGCCTTCCTGATCAGCACGCTGCTGGCGATCGCGCTGGGCACCACGGCCGCCGTGCATCGTGGTAGCTTGCTCGATCGCGGCATCAACCTGTTCGCCTATGCCGGGATCTCGATCCCCAGTTTCTGGCTTGGCCTGGTGCTGATCTACATCTTTGCGGTTCGGCTGGGTTGGCTGCCGGCCAGCGGGATGCCGGGCCAGGGCGCCGCTCCCGGCTGGGCGTACCTGGTGATGCCGCTTGCCACGCTGGTGATCGTTGAGGTTGGCGGCCTCGCACGCTACGCGCGCAGTGCCATCCTTGACGTGTTGGAACAGGATTATGTCCGCACCGCGCACGCCAAAGGGCTCAGCGGGATGCGCGTGGTGCTCCGCCACGTGCTGCGCAACGGGCTGGTGCCGATCGTCACAATCGTCGCGCTCGGTATCGGCCATCTGTTCTCCGGCGCGCTGCTGGTGGAAGTGATCTTCGCCTGGCGCGGGATGGGGCGCCTCACCTTGGAAGCGATCATGGGCAATGATTATAACCTCGCTCTCGTATGCCTTCTGTTCACCACGATGATGATCATCCTGGGCAGCATGCTGGCGGACGTCGCCTATGCCTGGCTCGATCCGCGCATCGCTGTGGGCGGTCGGCGCGACAGATGAGCGCCGCACCGCCCGCCACCACCGTCTGGAACCTTCGCTTTCGCCGCCTGCGCGCCGACCGCGCCGCCATGCTCGGCGGCATCGTGCTGATCCTGCTATGCCTGCTGGCCATGGGCGCAGGGGTCTATGAAAGTCTGGCGCACGTGAGCGGGGTCGACACCGACCTGTTTAACCGGTTCGCGCCACCTTCCGCCGACCATTGGCTCGGCACCGACGACGCCGGCCGCGACACACTGGGACGGCTGCTACGCGCCAGCCGCGTCTCGCTCGCCGTCGGGCTGCTGGGAGCCGTCGGGGCCAGCCTGGTCGGCACCCTGATCGGGGCCACCGCGGGCTACGTGCGTGGGTGGGTCGACGTTGTGCTGATGAGTTTCACGGACTTCGTCAACGGCCTGCCGTGGCTGCCGATGCTGATCATCCTGGCAGCGCTGGATCTCACCAAGCTCGGCTTTTCCGCCGACTTCGTGCGCGCTGGTGGGGTGAATTTCTGGCGGATCGTGGCCATCTTCACGGTGCTGGGCTGGCCCGGCATTGCCCGCCTGGCGCGCGCCGGCACCCTGGCCTTGGCGGAGCGCGAGTTCGTGCAGGCGGCGCGCGCGCAAGGGGCGACGCCGTTCCGTATCCTGCGCGTGCACATTCTGCCGAATGCGATGTCGGCCGTGATCGTCGCCACCACCTTGGCGATGGGCCGCATCATCCTGGCCGAGTCCGGCCTTAGCTTTCTCGGTGTCGGCATTCAGCCGCCGCAGACCAGTTGGGGCGGCATGCTCAACAACGCGCTCGACCTGATCGGCACCGCACCGATGCTGGCGATTTACCCAGGGCTGATGATCCTGATCACCGTCGTCGCCACCAATTTTCTGGGCGACGGGCTGCAAGCCGCGTTCGATCCGCGGCGGGATCGACGGTGACAGAGAGTAGTGCTGCCAGCGGCGTCACCGCATCCGGAGGATGACGACCCGGTCACTGGCGGGATCGGTGTTTTTGCGTAGCGTGTCCACGGCCGCGGCCGAGACCGGCGGGGCCTGGTTGCCCCAGCCGTTACGGATGAAAGTGACAACGTCGGCGATCTGCTGATTAGTGAGTTGCGTGCGGTATTGCGGCATCCGGTAGGGGGCCGGGCGGTCCTTCACGACCAGGGGGGCGGAGCCGTTCAGCACGATGTTGATGAGCGATGCCGGATCCTTGTCGAGAACAGTGGGATTGCCGACCAGCGGCGGCAGGAAGGGTGGCGCCGCAGCTCCGGTCTCGCGGTGGCAGGATTGGCATTGACCAGCGTAGATCGCTGCGCCCGGGGTGGTGGCCGTGCCATCCAGCAGGGCGGTGGCCGTGGTCGCGTCAGGGGCCGGCGGCCTTTGGGGGGTGTTGGCGGGCAGTGAGGTCAGATAGGCGGCGATGCTGGTGAGGTCGCCATCGGTCAGATAGGGGGTGCTGTTGTTGATCACGTCGCGCATCGAGCCGAAGGCGGCGCCATGCTGGTTGTGGCCGGTCTTGAGAAACGTGACGATCTCCGCCGGCGACCAGGCGCCGAGCCCGGTGGCGACGTCCTGGCGGAGGCTGGGGGCGTACCAGCCGTCGAGATTGGCGCCGGCCAGAAAATTCGGGCTACTGGAATCGAGTGATTTCTCCTCGCCGGCCAGGCCCCGCGGGGTGTGGCAGGCGCCGCAATGGCCGAGGCCTTCGACCAGATAGGCGCCACGGTTCCATTGCGCGCTTTTTTGCGGGTTGGCGATGAAGCTGGAGCCGCCGGCAAAGACCATATTCCAGATCGCCAGCGGCCAGCGGGGACTGAGATAGATCGGGATGTCGCTGGGCTGGTTGACCTGATGCACCGGGGGGACCGCGCGCATGATGTAATCGTATAGCGCCTGCACATCCTGGTCGGTCATTTTGGCGTAAGAGGGGTAGGGCATCGCCGGGTAGAGGTGGCGGCCGTTCTTGGCCACGCCTTCGCGCATGGCGCGGGCGAAATCTTGGACGGTGTAGGTGCCGATGCCGGTTTCGATATCCGGCGTGATGTTGGTTGCGAAAATGGCACCGAGCGGCGTGCCCATTTTCAGGCCGCCGGCGAACGCGCGGCCGCCAGGGGCTGAGTGGCAAGCCACGCAGTCGCCGGCCCGCGCCAGATATTCGCCACGGGCCGTGTCGTCGGTTTGGGCGCGGGCCGGGGCGGCCAGCAGCAAGCTGGCCAGCAGGGCCAGCAACGGAATCCGCATCATGGGGCGCAAGCTCAGGGTCAGGCCGAGGTAGATAGGTTGTGCCCCCTCAGCGGCAGGCTGCGGATACGTTGGCCGGTGGCGGCGAAGATGGCGTTGGCGAGGGCGGGCAGCGCAGGCGGCAAGGCCGGTTCGCCGAGGCCGGTGGGCGGGTGGTCGGTGACCAGGAAATGCACCTCGACCGGCGGGGCCTGGCGCATGCGCAAGGGGGGCACGCTGTCGAAATTGCCCTCGACCACGCGACCGGCTTGGATGGTGATGGCCTGGCCGAGGGCCTGGCTGATCCCATCGAGGGCGGCGCCCTGAGCCTGATTTTCCGCGTTGAGCGGGTTGATGATCTGGCTGCCGATGTCGCCGGCGACCCAGACCTTGTCCACGGTGATCTCGCCTTGGGGACTGACCGTGGCCTGGATCACCTCGGCGAAGTAGCCGAGATGGCTGAAGTAATAAGCGAGGCCCATGCCGGTCCCTTTCGGCAGGGATTGCTTTCCCCAGCCGGATTTCTCGGCGACCAAATCGATCACGCCACGCATGCGGCCGGTGTGGAAGCCGGGGCCCTGGCGAGGGCCGGGTGGGTCGGGCAGCAGGCGCGGTGGCCCGAGGATGCCATGAGCGAACTGGACTGGGTCGATCCCTGCGGCGTGCGCCAGTTCATCGAGGAAGGATTGGAACACGAAGCCAAAGCCATTGGAGCGGGGCGCGCGCATCGGGCCGGTGGGAGCGCGCAGGGGCATCATCGAGGTGGCGAATTCCAGATGCTCGACCATGCGGGCGGGGTATTCGGTCGGGCCGAGGTCTGCGGACGAGGCAACCGCGCCATCCTGGCTGAAGGTGACGAAGTGGTCGCGGAAGGCGATCAGCCGGCCAGTGGCGTCCACCCCGCCCTTGAAGAAGTGAAATCCGGCGGGGCGGTACATGTCGTGCCGCATGTCATCCTCGCGGCTCCAGAGCAGCTTGACCGGGGCGCCGACCACCTTAGAGATCCAGGCGGCCTCGACCATGTAGTCATTGCTCAGGCGTCGGCCGAAGCCACCACCGGCGCGAACCATGTGGACCTTGATGGCGGAGTCCGGAATGCCCAGCGTGGCGGCGACCAGAACCGCGCCTGGTGCAGGGTTCTGGGTCGGCGCCCAGATTTCGACGTGGCCGTCCTGGACGTGCGCCGTGCAGTTCTGCGGCTCGAGGTCGGTGTGGGAGAGGAACGGGTAGCTGTAGGCGGCTTCCACCACGTGGGCCGCGCGACTGAGACCGGTGGTGATATTGCCATCCTGGCGGAGGATGGTTTCGGGCGCGCCCTGGGACATACGGAGCGCCGTGGCGGCGAAGTCGGCACTGCTCTGGCCGGCGATGTCGCCCTCGTCCCACGTGATTTGCAGCTGCTGGCGGGCGCGGTTGGCCTGCCACCAACTGTCGGCCACCACGGCGACGCCGTCGAGCAGGCCGCGCAGATCGCGACCACCCTTGACCTCGAAGGCGGCTCGAACACCTGGCAGCCTCGCGATGTCGGCGACGTTGGAGCGCACCAGCTTGCCGCCATGCACGTCGCATTTCTGAAACACGGCGTAGAGCATGCCGGGGAGGCTGACATCGATTCCGAAGATCGGTTGGCCGGTGACGATGCGGGGAACTTCGATGTTGCGGGTCGGCTGGCCGATGATCCGAAAGGTTTTTGGATCTTTCAGCGGGAGGTCTTTGACATCCGGCACCGGCATACTGACGGCACGAGTGGCCAGCGCGCCATAGGACAGGCTGCGGTCCGATGCGATGTGCCGCACCCGGCCTGGTGTGGTGTCGCATTCGGACGCCGGCACGCTCCACTGCGCGGCGGCGGCCGCGATCAGCATGCTCCGCGCGGCGGCGCCAACCTGGCGCATCGGCAACCAGTTCAGCGGTGTTGCAGTACTACCGCCGGCGGTCTGGCCGGGATAGCGGCGGTCGAGATCGGCCTGCTCAATCTGTACGTCCGCCCAATCGGCGTCCAGTTCCTCGGCGATCAGCATGGGCAGCATCATTTTGACGCCCTGGCCGACCTCGGGATTTTTCGCGGTGATGGTGACCTTGCCGTCAGGCGCAATGTGCAGATAGGCGCCCAGCGCAACCGCATCCGGACCCGGCGCACCCAGGGTGGCCGCCTTAGTGAACGTCGGGATGCTGGCGGTCAACAACAGGCCACCGCCGGCAGCGAGGCTGACCTTCAGGAAGTTTCTGCGTGCCAGCATGCTCAGGTCCTCCCTGCCAAGGCGGCACGCTTGATAGCGGATCGGATGCGCGTGTAGGTCGCGCAGCGACAGACATTGCCGCTCATCGCCGTGTTGATGTCGTGATCGGTGGGGGTTGGCACGCGACTGAGCAGGGCGGTCGCGGACATGATCTGGCCCGCCTGGCAGTAGCCGCACTGCGGCACATCCAGCTCAATCCAAGCCGCCTGGACGGCCTGGCCGATTTTGCTCTCACCGATCGCCTCAATCGTGGTGATCCGGGCCGCACCGACCGAGGCAATGGGAGTCTGGCAAGCCCGGATGGGATGGCCGTCCAGATGCACGGTGCAGGCGCCGCATTGGGCGGCGCCACAGCCGAACTTGGTGCCTTTCAGGTCCAGCGTATCACGCAGCACCCAGAGTAGCGGGGTTTCGCCGTCAACATCGACACTGCGTTTGGCGCCATTGATGTCCACGATATACGGCATGGGTGATACAACTCCGAACAATCTGGTTTCGGCGGATCCGGTCAGGAACGGTCACCGTGGCGCAACAACCACATTGCCCCGGATATGGTGTCGCCCCGGTGATAGAATATGGTTTGCGCAAAAAATACCGTTTGGCTTGACAGCTCTACCCCGCCAGCGGTTCGTGCCTAGCCATTCTTGCCAGCCGCGGCGCCACGCCAGCGCCGTGTGGCGCCGGTGAGCAGGCGGGCGCCACGTCCGTAGGTGAACCAGGCCCAGGACCAGTTGAGATACACCATCACCCGACTGCGCAGATCGACCAGCAGCATCAGGTGAACCATCGACCAGGCCAGCCACGCGACGAAGCCTGTGATCCTGAAGCGACCGAAATCGGCGATCGCGTGGGAACGGCCGATGATCGCCATGGTACCGAGATTGCGATAGCGGAACGGACCGGGAGGCGGCTGGCCTGCCACACGCGCGCGCAGCAGCTGGCCGACATAGTGGCCCTGCTGCTTGGCGACCGGGGCGAGACCAGGGAGCGGCCGGCCGTCGGCGCCGGTGAAGCTCGCGACATCACCGATCGCGAAAATCTCGGGATGACCGGGTACCGAGCAATCGGGTAGCACCTGCACGGCCCCGTTGCGGGCGGCCGCGGCACCGATCCATCGCGCAGCGGGGCGCGCCTCGGTGCCGGCGCACCAGAGCACGTTGGCGGCATCGATGCGGGTGTCGCCGACGCGCAGCCCCATGGCGTCGATCTCCGCCACCGCCTCGCCTAGCCGCACCTCGACACCGAGGTCACGCAGCGCCGTGGCGGCATAGTCCGACAAATGGTTCGGGAATGCCGACAGGACGCGCGGGCCCGCCTCGCACAGCACGACGCGGGAGGAGCGGGTGTCGATGTTCTTGAAGTCGCGGGCGAGCGTCGCGCGGGCCAGCTCGGCGATGGTGCCGGCCATTTCCACGCCGGTGGGGCCGGCGCCGACCACGACGAAGGTCAGCAGCCGGCGCACCAGCTCGGGGTCGCCGCATTCCTCGGCCCACTCGAACGCGTCCAGCAAGCGTTCGCGGATCGCCAGCGCGTCATCGAGGCTTTTCAGCACCTGCGCGTGTTGCGCCCATTCGTCATGGCCGAAGAAGCTGTAGGCCGCCCCGGTGGCGAGCACGAGATAATCGTAGGACAGGTCGGGCGCGTCGGTGATACGCACGATGCGGCGGGCGGGATCGACGCCCTCGACCTCGGACATCAGGATAGTGACGTTGTCCTGGCGGCGCAGCAGCACCCGGCTGGCGGTGGCGATGTCGGCGGGCGACAAGGCGGCAGTGGAGACCTGGTAGAGCAGCGGCTGGAACAGATGGTGGTTGGTGCGGTCGATCAGCGTGACGTCGGCGCTCACCCCCTTGAGCGCCTTGACCGCGGCCATGCCGGCGAAGCCGGACCCGACGACGACGATACGCTTGCGGGCGGCGGGTTCGGCGTCCGTCATCCAGTCATCCCCTTGGCGATCTCGGTCAGATCATGCGGCCGGCGGCCCGCAGGTCGGCAATCTCCTGATCACTATAGCCCAATTCCGTTGCGATTTCAGCACCATGTTCACCGATGCCCGGCAGATCGCGGCGCAGGCCCGGGCGGACGCCGTCGATGCATAGAGGCAGCGCGGGCAGGCGGGTGGCCGAGCCGTCCGGCAGAGTGATCGGCACCAGGCCGCCGGACTTCGCCAGATGCGGGTCGTCGAACAATTCGGCGGGGCGCGCGATCGGCGCGTAGGGCAGCCCCAGCTCCTCGCAGCGCGCCATGAGGGCGGCCTTGGTGAAGGGCGCGAAGGCCGCGGCGACCACCGGGATGGTGCGGTCGCGCTCAGCGACGCGCTGCTGCTGGGTGACCAGGCCGGGGTCGGCGGCCAGCGCATCGAGCGCGAAGGCGCGGCAGAATAATTTCCACTGGGTGTCGGTGACGATGCCGACAAACACCTGGCCGTCCGCGACGTCGAAGATGTCATAGACCGGCCAGGCCGGCATCCGCTCGGTCATCGGGCGGGGCTCGGTGCCGGTGACGGCGAACTGGGCCATGTGCTGGCCGACCAGCAGCACGTTGTTCTCGAACAGGCCGACCTGGATGTGGCGGCCGCGGCCGGTGGCGTGGCGCTCGTTCAGGGCGGCGAGAATGCCGATGGCGCCGAACATGCCACCCATGATGTCGTTGACCGAGCTGCCGGCGCGGATGGGTTTGCCGGGATAGCCGGTCATGTACGCCAGCCCGCCCATCATTTGCACGACCTCATCCAGCGCGACGCGGTGCTCGTAGGGGCCGGGCAGGAATCCCTTGCAGCTGCAATAGACCAGCCGGGGGTTGAGTTTGGCGACGTCCTCCGGCCCGAGGCCGAGGGCGGCCATCGCACCCGGCCGGAAATTTTCCACCAGCACGTCGGCGTCCGCCAGCAGCTTGCGGACCAGTGCCATGCCCTCCGGCGATTTCAGGTCGACGGCGAGGCTGCGCTTGTTGCGATTGGCGAGCGCGAAGAAGCCGGCGCCCGAGCCGCCCAGCCTGCGGGTGTTGTCGCCGCCCGGGGTGGGCTCGACCTTGACCACGTCGGCACCGAGATCGGCCAGCACCAGGCCACAGCTGGGGCCCATGATCATGTGGACGAACTCGACGACGCGGATGCCGGTGAGCGGCAGGGCGGTTGGGGCAGCCTCGCTCATGCGGCGGCGCGAAACGTGCGGGGGATGCCGGCGCGGGGGACCTGGCCGTGCATGGGCTCGTCGGGCAGGCCTTCGCGCAGCAGGGCGCGGGCGGCGATCAGGCGGTCGAGGTCGATGCCGGTGGACAGGCCCATGCTTTCCAGCATGAACACCAGATCCTCGGTGACGATGTTGCCGGAGGCGCCCGGCGCGAACGGGCAGCCGCCGAGGCCGGCCAGGGCGGCGTCGAAACTGCGGATGCCCTCCTCCAGGCCGGCGAGCGCGTTGGCGAGGCCGAGGCCGCAAGTGTCGTGCAGATGCAGGCCCTCCAGACGCGGGCCGATCGCCGCACGGACGGCGCGGACCACCTGCTTGATCTGGGCGGGGTGGCCGTAGCCGACGGTGTCCGCCAGCGCGATCGCGTCGACGCCGGCGGCGGCGAGGCCCTCGGCGACGCGCACCACGGCGGCCGTGGGGATGGCGCCGTCGAGCGAGCAGCCGAAGGCGGTGGAGCAGGCGCCCTCCACTTCCATGGGCCGGGGTTGGGCGCGGACCCAGGCGACGATGGCGGCGACCTCGGCGACCTGTTCGCCAGGGGTGCGGTTGAGGTTGGCGCGGCTGTGGCCCTCGCTGACCGAGACCGGGATGCTGATGCGGTGGGCGCCGGCTTCGTAGGCGTTCTGGGCGCCGCGCAGATTGGGGGCGAGGGCTACGATACGCACGCCGGGCAAGGCGACGGCGGCGCGGACGATCTCGGCGGTGTCGGCCATTTGCGGGATCAGGCGGGCGGGGACGAAGCTGCCGACCTCGATCTCCGGCACACCGGCTTCGGCGATGGCGGCGATCCAGCGCGTTTTGGTTGCGGTCGGCATGATCGATTTGGCCATTTGCAGCCCGTCGCGCGGGCCGACCTCGCAGACCGTGACATGTTCAGCCATGAACGTTCCCCTGAGACGTCGTTTGCCGGAAAATTGGGCCGTCCAGGTGCTGCTGGCAAGCGGTGGACGTGGCGGCGGTTCGGGAGGAAGATCGGCTCATCCCCACGAGCGTCCTCAGGAGATTTCGCGACATGACAAAGTTTGGCATGGCTCAGCCGGTTCGCCGCGTCGAGGATCCGCGTCTGCTGAAAGGCAACGGATCCTATACCGACGATGTGACACCGCCCGGCACGCTGCATGGCGTGGTGCTGCGCAGCCCGCACGCGGCGGCGAAGATCCTGTCGATCGATACCGAGGCGGCCCGCGCGGTGCCGGGGGTGGTGGCGATCTATACCAGTGCCGATCTGCGCGCCGATGCGATCGGCGATCTGCCGTGCCTGGCGAAGGTGAAGAATCGCGACGGCTCGCCGCAGATCTCGCCGCCGCGCCCGGCGTTGGCGGAAGGCGAGGTGCGGCATGCCGGGGTGCCGGTGGCGTTCATCGTGGCCGAGACGGTGGAGGCGGGGCGGGACGCGGCCGAGGCGATCATGGTCGAGTACGACATGCTGCCGTCGATCACCGATCTCGAGGGCGCGCTGGCGCCGGGGGCGCCGCAGGTGTGGGCGGACGCGCCGGGCAATGTGTGTTTCGACTGGCAGATCGGGCAGAAGGAGAAGGTCGAGGAGCTGTTCGCCCAGGCGGCGCACGTGACCAAGCTGAAGATCGTCAATAACCGGGTGGTGGTGGCCTCGATGGAGCCGCGCGGGGCGCTGGCGGAGTACGATGCCGGCACCGAGCGGTTCACGTTGCGCACCAATACCCAGGGGGGGTGGGGCATCAAGGGGATGCTCGGCAACATGATCTTCAAGGTGGGCGAGGAGAAGTTCCGGGTGATCACGCCCGATGTGGGCGGCGGGTTCGGGATGAAATTGTTCCTGTATCCCGAGCACGTGCTGACCTGTTACGCGGCGCGCAAACTAGGCCGGCCGGTGAAATGGACATCCGAACGGAGCGAGGCGTTTCTGTCGGACTCGCAAGGGAGGGACAATGTGACCACCGGCGAGATCGCGCTCGACAAGGACGGACGGTTCCTGGCGCTGCGGACCCGCAACATCGCGGGGATGGGGGCGTATCTGTCCAACTTCGCGCCGATGATCCCGACCGGGGCGGGCACCGGGGTGCTGGCCAGCGTGTACGGGTTCCAGGCGGTGTATGCCAACGTGATCGGGGTGTTCACCCATACCGTGCCGGTGGACGCGTATCGCGGCGCCGGGCGGCCGGAGAGCAATTATCTGGTGGAGCGGCTGATCGATGCGGCGGCGCGCGAGGTGGGGATGGACCGGATCGCGATCCGCCGGCTGAACATGGTGACGCCGGAGGCGATGCCGTACACCTCGCCGATGGGCAAGGTGTACGACAGTGGCGATTTCAATGTCGTGCTGGATGCGGCGCTGAAGACCATGGACTGGCCGGGGTTCGAGGCGCGGCGGGCGGAGGCGGCGAAGCGGGGCAAGCGGCGGGGGATCGGCATGTCCTATTACCTGGAGGCGACCGGGGGGGCGGCGACCGAGCGGGCCGAGGTGCGGTTCGCCGAGGACGGGTTCGTGGATGTGTATGTCGGCACGCAGTCGACCGGTCAGGGGCACGAGACGGCGTATGTGCAGCTGACCGTGGATCAGCTGGGGGTGCCCGGGGAGAAGGTGCGGATCCGGCAGGGGGATACCGACAGCATTCCGACCGGCGGCGGGACCGGGGGGGCGCGGAGCCTGTATTCGGAGGGGCAGGCGATCCTGATCACGGCGGCGAGCGTGATCGAGAAAGGCCGGCGGGCGGCGTCCGAGGCGCTGGAGGCGGCGATGGCGGATATCGTGTTCGAGGCCGGGCATTTCAGCGTGGTGGGCACCGATCGGGGGATCGACATCATCGAGCTGGCGCTGGGGCAGCGGGCGCGGGCGGCGAAGGGGGAGGATGTGACGACCCTGGATGCGGCCGAGGTGGCGCAGATCAACGCGCACACGTTCCCGAACGGCTGCCATATCGCCGAGGTGGAGGTGGACCCGGACACCGGGACGATCGACATCGTGCGCTATAGCGTGACCGACGATGTGGGCAAGGCGGTGAACCCGATGATCGTGCGCGGGCAGGTGCATGGCGGGGTGGCGCAGGGGTTCGGCCAGGCGGTGATGGAGAATACCGCGTATGACGCCGAATCCGGGCAGCTGCTGGCCGGCAGCTTCATGGATTACGCGCTGCCGCGGGCGGCTGATCTGCCGGACATCGAGGTGGAGTTCGTGGAGATTCCGTGCGGGACCAATCCGCTGGGGGTGAAGGGCGCCGGCGAGGCCGGGGCGGTGGGCAGCCCGCCTGCGGTGATCAACGCGATCGTGGACGCGCTGGCGCCGATGGGGGTGACGCACATCGACATGCCCGCCACACCGGAAAAAGTGTGGAAAGCGCTGGAGCTGGCGAAGGCGGCCTGACGCGCGCGCGGTTGCGCGTTCAGCGGCCCATCATGTTGCCCCATCTGGGGGGTGGCCGGGATCGCGGCTCGGTTGGCTGTGCGGTTGGCTGTGTGGGGGGCTGTGCGAGCCCCGGGATCTTCGAGGGTTTGGGCGGGACGTAGGGGCGCCGGTTGGCGTGCCACTCGGCAAGCTCCCGGTCCAGCGCCTCGCGTTCCTGCCAGGTTTGGGTGGGGTAGATCTGGATGGGTCTGGGCTTGCGGCGGACCCTGGGGGGTCGCGGCTCCCTGGGTGGCCGGGGCGCCCTTGG
>Ga0116226_10000123_pt1 | contig 57300 bp, 53 predicted proteins | sample S1TSphfallax_FD_89692 | JGI IMG/M metagenome (GOLD analysis project Ga0116226, IMG submission 89692) | Host-associated microbial communities from peat moss isolated from Minnesota, USA - S1T2_Fa - Sphagnum fallax MG | ecosystem: Host-associated > Plants > Peat moss > Unclassified | place: USA... | reverse complement strand
GGCGGCCCGCGCCAGCAGGACTTCGGCGCCCGACTTAAAGTCGCTACCGCTGCTCCCTTCCGGGCCTGACGGGGTTCGTGACCAGTCGTCGCGAAGATGCAAACGCGAGCCACCATAGACTCGACTCGGTCCGTATGGCGGAGAGAGCGGGATTGCTCGGCGCTGCGCGCCTCGTCCCCTCGGGACCGCCGTCGCTCGCGCTCCGGCGTCATCCCGCTCTTTCAGCCCATCATAAACTCGGTCCGTATGGCGGAGAGAGCGGGATTCGAACCCGCGAACACGGTTAAGTGTTACACGCTTTCCAGGCGTGCGCCTTCGACCGCTCGGCCACCTCTCCACTCGGGCCGCAAGGGTACCGGACGCGGGTCGGGCGATCAAATCGGCGCGCGGCGATCCGCCGGCGGCATGGCGCCTGTGCGACGGACAAACTACCCTATTTCGACATTTCCGCGGCGCTCTTGCTCGGCGGCGGCTCCTTGAACCGCGGCGGCGAGTCCAAGCAGGCGTCTTTTGGACCGGGGGGCGGAGCGGTCACCTCGTCGGCGGCCGGAATCACCAGCGCTCCCGTCACATTGGGTGAGTCCAAGCCCTCGGGCACCCGCAGCGGCGCTACCTGCCGGGCATTTTGATATTGCTGGGGCTTATGGCAATCGGGCTGAAAGCCCTGGAATAAGTGACACCCGCTGACCAGCACGAGCACGGGCACAGCCAGTAACAATCGACCTCTCGTCATGCTGCTTGACCTTTTAGTTCAATTCCAGCGGTCCGCATCGCACGCAGGATCGTTTCCTGGTGGACGACGCACATCTCGACCAAGGGCAAACGCATGGCGCCGCCGATCAGTCCCATTCTCGCAACCGCCCATTTCACCGGGATGGGGTTTGCTTCGACAAATAGATCTCGATGCAAAGGCTGCAGCGAGGCATCGAGCGTGCGCGCCGTCGCGATGTCGCCCGCCAGGACCGCGGCACAGACTTCGCGCATGCGCTGAGGCGCGACGTTCGCCGTCACGGAGATCACGCCCTTGCCGCCCATCGCGACGAAATCCACGAAGGTCGCATCGTCACCGGATAGGAGCGCAAAGTCCGCGGGACAGATTTCGACCAGTTCGCGTATGCGTTGCGGTGTGCCGGTCGCTTCCTTCAGGGCGACGATCCGTGGATGACTCGCAAGCCGTGCTACCGTCGCTACGCCTAAGTCCACCGAGGTTCGTCCCGGTACATTGTACAGAATCACGGGCACGGCGGAGACGTCGGCGGCGGCCGTGAAATGCCGGTAGAGCCCCTCTTGCGGGGGCTTGTTGTAATACGGCGCGACGAGCATCACGGCATCGACGCCGAGGCGTGATAGTGCCTGGGTGCGTGCGACCGTACTCGCCGTGGAATTGGTGCCACAGCCGACGATCGTGCGCGTCTTGCCACGGCAACGCGCGACCGCCCGGCGGGTGAGTTCTGCGATTTCTTCGAGCGAGAGGGTCGGCGACTCCCCGGTGGTCCCGGCGACCACGATACCGTCGGTCCCGGCCGCGACGTGAAAATCGAGCAAGCGGTCCCAGGCCGCGAAGTCCACGGAGCCGTCCGCCGCCATGGGCGTGACGATTGCAACTAGGCTGCCGGTGAACATCGAACGACTCCGCGGGAAAAGGACGCTACCTTAAGTTGCCAACCGGCGTCGTGGCAAGCAGCGGTAAGCCCGGCCGAGCACCCGGCGGCCTGCAATCGTCAACTCTTTGCCCGCGACGGCGATCCTTTAAGTAGAATTTGGGGCAATGAAACAACATATCGTGATTTCGGCGGTCGGCGGCGACCGTGTCGGCATGGTCCACGACCTCGCCAAAGCGGTAACCGATTGCGGCGGCAGCATCAGCGAGAGCCGCATGACCTCGCTCGGGAGCGAGTTCGCCATGCTGCTGCTCGTGACCGGCAACTGGCATACGCTCGCCAAACTCGAGGGGGAATTCAAGAAGCTCGGCGACGCCTCCGGCATGAATATCCAGTTGCGGCGCACCGAGGCGCGTGCGGCCCGGAATGATATGCTGCCGTATTCGATAGACGTCGTCTGCCTCGATCAGAGCGGCATCGTCGCCGGTCTGTCCGGCTTCTTCGCTCAGCGGGGAGTCGACATCGCCGAACTCTCGACACGCTCCTACGCGGCGGCGCACACGGGCGCTCCGATGTTCTCGGTGCAGCTGATCGTGAACGTACCGAGCCGTTTGCACATCGGCGTGTTGCGCGAAGAATTCATGGATTTCTGCGACCATTTGAATCTGGATGCAATTTTCGAACCCGTCAAGAGTTGAACCACGTCATGAGCAAGATCGAAATCGGCAAGAAAGCCCCGGCATTCAGCCTCGAGGGCACGGGTGGCAAATGGTCGCTCAAGGATGGCGCCGGCAGCCATGTCGTCCTCTATTTCTATCCGCGCGACAACACGCCGGGCTGTACCAAGGAGGGGCAAAGCTTCACGGCGAGCCATCTTCAATTCAAGAAAGCGAATGCTCTGATCTTCGGGATTTCGACCGACAGCCTCGAGTCACACGAGAAATTCAAGAAAAAGCTCGGCTTCCCGTTCGAACTGCTCAGCGACCCGGACCAGGTGGTTTGCAAACTGTACGACGTGATTCAGGAAAAGAGCATGTACGGGAAGAAATACCTGGGCGTGGAGCGCAGCACCTTCCTGATCGACGCGAAGGGCGTGCTCCGTGAAGAATGGCGCAAGGTCAAGGTGGACGGTCATGCCGACGCAGTGCTCGCAGCGGTAAAGGCGCTGTGACCGCCGCGCTGCGGCCCTCCCGGGCCGTCATCGCGAAAGGGCGCAAACTCGCTGCGCAACGGCGGATCTTCGTGCTCGACACCAACGTGTTGATGCATGATCCTACGGCTATTTTTCGTTTCGAGGAACACGACATCTACATTCCGATGACCGTGCTCGAAGAGCTCGATGCCGGCAAGAAAGGCCTGTCGGAGTCCGCGCGCAACGTGCGCCAGGTCAGCCGCTTCCTCGACGAGCTAATCCAGGGCGCGACCAAGAAACAAATCGACCGGGGCCTGCCGCTGCCGACTTCCGCGCCGATCAATCAAGGTAAATCACCGCCCGGAGGTCGGCTGTTCTTCCAGACGCAGCTGCTGGTCTCGGTCTTGCCGCCGAGCCTGCCAGGGATCGGCGCGGACAACGCGATCCTCGCCGACACGCTCGCCTTGCAACAAAAGTTCTCCGACGCGCGCGTCACGCTCGTCTCCAAGGACATCAACCTACGCATCAAAGCATCGATCGTCGGCGTGCACGCCGAGGATTACTCGAGCGACAAGACGATCGAGGATGCGGATCTCCTGTCTAGCGGCGTGCAGCAACTGCCGGACAACTTCTGGGACAAGCACGGCAAGGGCATGGAGTCCTGGCAGCAGCATAGCCGCACCTTCTATCGCGTGCGCGGGCCTCTCGTGCATGAGTGGAAGACCCACCAGTTCGTCTATGACACGAGCGACAACGGCGTCGAGGCGATCATCCGCAAGCTCGAGAGCGATGCGGCGATCCTCGAACTCACCGTCGACTACCGCACCGAGCGCAACAACGTCTGGGGCGTGAGCGCGCGCAACCGCGAACAAAACCTCGCTCTGAACCTGCTCATGGACCCGGAGATCGACTTCGTCACCGTACTCGGCCCGGCAGGTACCGGCAAGACGCTGCTGACACTCGCAGCAGGCCTGTCGCAGACCCTGGATCACAATCGCTTCTGTGAGATCATCATGACGCGCGTGACGATCCCGCTCGGCGAGGACATCGGTTTTCTGCCGGGCACCGAGGAAGAGAAGATGGAACCCTGGATGGGCGCCCTCATGGACAATCTTGAGGTCCTGACGCAGAGCCAGCCGGGCGGCACCTGGGGCCGGGCGGCCACGAACGATCTGCTGCGCCATCGCATCAAGATTCGGTCCCTGAATTTCATGCGCGGCCGCACGTTCCTGAACCGCTTCATCATCATCGACGAGGCGCAGAATTTGACCCCCAAGCAAATGAAGGCGCTGGTCACCCGGGCGGGTCCCGGTACGAAGATGATCTGCCTCGGCAACATCGCCCAGATCGACACTCCCTACCTGACCGAAACGACCTCCGGCCTGACTTATGTCGTCAATCGCTTTCATGGCTGGACCCATTCCGGGCACATCACCCTCGTGCGCGGCGAGCGCTCGCGCCTCGCGGACTATGCGTCCGAGGTCCTTTGAACTCTTTGGCCGCCCGTGGCGAACTTAAGGGCGCCAATCCCACTCCAATCGCTCCTATGGAAGGAGCTATGAGACGCTTGCGGAGCTGTTCGGCATTCCTGGTCGCGATTGCGCTCGGTATCAGCCTCAGCATCGCCTGGGTGACCGGCGTAGAGGCTCAGCAAGTGCCGGGAAGCGGTGGTTCGGACACGGATTTGCCGGAACTCGGCAGCCCGGCGAACGCGGCCATCAGCCTCGAAGACGAATATGGCGCCGGTCTCATGTACGTGCGTGAGATGCGCGAGCAGAACGTGCTCCTCGAGGACCCGGAAGTCAGCGAATACATACAGTCCGTCGGCCATCGACTGTCGAGCAACGCCGAAGAGGGTCAGCATCAATTCACCTATTTCGTGATCAAGGACCCGACCCTGAACGCCTTCGCGATTCCGGGTGGATTCATCTTCGTCAACAGCGCCCTGTTCCTGGCGACGGAAAACGAAAACGAGCTCGCGGGCATCCTCGCGCACGAGACCGCTCACGTGACGCAGCGGCACATCGCGCGCGGCATCATCGACCAATCGAAGGCCGGTCTCGTTTCGGCCGCCGCGATGCTGGCGGCGATTCTGATCGGGGCCACCGCGGGCCGTGGCAACCCGAATGCGATCGAGGCGGGCGTGTTGGGCACCGAGGGGGCGGCGATTCAGCACCAGATCAACTACACGCGCACCCAGGAATTCGAAGCTGATCGGGTCGGCATCTATACGATGTCGGCGGCCGGTTTCGATCCGCTCGGCATGGCCACCGCCTTCGTCGCGCTCGAGCGTAACTCACCAAGTCCGGACCGCATTCGTCAGGTCGAGTTCTTGATCAACCATCCCGTCACGGCGGACCGCATCGCCGAAGCGCGCGACCGTGCGGCGCAGATCGGGCGGATCCGTCATGATGACTCCCTGAGCTATGGCTTGATGCGCGAGCGCGTGCGCTCTCTGGTCGGCGACCCCAAGATCGCGATCCAGTATTACAACGAACTGATCAAGAACGGCGCGGGTACGAGCCTCGCGGAGCGCTACGGCCGCGCCGTGGCTTATATCGAGGCGAAAGAACCGAAACCCGCGATCGAGCAACTGCAGGGCCTGCTCGCCGAATATCCCAAGGTCACGCAGCTCTACGGCGCACTCGGCCAGGCCTACCTCGTCGACGGCCAGACAAAGCCGTCCGTCGAAATCCTGCAGAAGGCCTTGGGCTTGTTCCCGCGCAACGTACCGATCACGATCCGTCTGGCGGAAACCTACATGCACGCCAACGAAAACAAGGAGGCGCATCTCCTGCTGCTCGACTTGTTCGACGTCGTCGACCCGACTCCGGACCAGGCGAAGCTGATCGCAAAGGCCGCCAATGCGGCCGGCGACACGGCGGATTCCTACTACTACCTTTCGGACTTCTACATCATGACCGGCGACTTGAACAAGGCGTCGAACGAGCTGCAAATCGCGCTCGGTCTACCCGGTTTGAACCCCATCCAGCGCGCCCGCTTCAGCGCGCTGCTGGAGGAGGTACGCACGGCGCTGGCGAGACAGCGCAAGACGCAAGTGGCGGATGACAACAGCGGCAGTGGCCGTCACTGACGACCCATCTAACTGAAATAGGGACAAACCCATGATCCATCGAATTGCGGCGCGAACGCTGATTTTTTGCTTGTCGAGCGCAGCCCTGGCCGGCTGCGTCACGCTGCCGCCCAATGCGCCGCGTTCGCCGCAGGACCCTTACGAGAGCTGGAACCGCGGTGTCTACAACTTGAACACCAAGGTGGACAACGCCGTCACGAAGCCGCTCGCGAAGGGCTACGTCCGGGTGGTACCGCAACCGATACGCACCGGGGTCAGCAATTTCTTCGGCAATCTGCACATGACGACCGTGCTCGTGAACGATGCGCTGCAAGGCAAGCCGCTGGCGGCAGCCACCGACCTCGGCCGGCTAGTGCTCAACACGACCATCGGTATCGGCGGCCTGCTCGATCCGGCGACCTCGGCGGGACTCGCACACAACGAGGAAGATTTCGGCTTGACCCTGGCGCGCTGGGGCGTGCATCCGGGCCCATTCATCGAAATACCGGTGCTGGGTCCGTCGGATTTGCGCGATGCACCCAGCCGGGTCGTCGACGCCTACACGAGTCCGCTCACGTACGTGAAAAAGGACTGGATCAAATATCCGCTGGTTGCCTTGGACCTGCTCGATGTGCGTGCGGGCTTGCTCTCTCTCGAGCCGACGCTTTCGACCGCTTACGATCCCTATCAGTTCGTGCGCGATGCTTACCTGGCGCGGCGCGCGTTCATGTCGGGACAGACCCCGCCGAAGCAGAAAGACGACTCGATCCTCGACCCCGACTCGCCATAGGCGTCGCGTCGCGCGCGGGAAATATGCCTTAGCCCCAGAGCAGCAATTCCTCGACCTCGCTGAGGCGGGCGAGCTGCTGCAACTGCGACGGCACGTTCTCGTAACGCAGGGTCTTCTTCGCGGCGCGCGCGACGCTCAACCATTCGAGCAGCAAGCCGAGGCCCGCGCTGTCGCTGCCGGTCACGCCGCCGAGATCGATGAACGCGGCTTTCCCTGCGAGTATGGCGTCGGAACCGCGCGGCAGCAGAGCGCCTGCCGTGCTGAAACCCAAGAGACCGGTCACCGCGGCGCGCTCCCCGCCTTGCAGCGTGAAGTTCGTCGGCTGCGTCGGATTCGCCGTCATGGCTGTCAGGTACCGGGCTTCGGGGCGATGCCTTCGCCCTCGAGGCGCGTGATGACCTCGTCCAGTCCCTTCGCCTGCACTTCGCTGCCGATGTCGGTGCGAAAACTCTTGATGTAGGAAATGCCGTCGATGACGACGTCCCATGCCTTCCACCCGGTGTCGGTCTTGTGCAATTCGAATGTCACTGGCACGACCTCGCCCGACGCACGCTTGACCTCGGTTCGAACGCTGGCGCGCGTATCGTTCGGGTCACCGTTGTAGGGCAGGATCTTGAAGCGATCCCCGGTGAAATCGACCAGCGCCGCGCCATAGTTGCGCAACAGCGAATGGTAGAAAGCGTCGACGAAGCGCTTGCGCTCGTCCGCCGTCGCAGTGCGCCAGGTCTGACCCAGCACGAGGCGCGCCGCCGTCTCGCTGTCGAAGCTCGGCAGCAGGACGGTCGCCACCAAATGGTCGAGCTTGGCCGGATCCTTCTTGTACATCGCACGATTGGCATCCAGCTCGGTGAGCATGCGCTGCGCCGAGTCGGCAACGATCTGCGCGGGTCCCGCGTTCGCCGGGAGCGCCGCGGCCGTGGGCGCCGTTGTGTCGGCCGCGATCGCGCCGGCCGCCGCCACCAAGGATCCGACGAAAAACCATGCCGAGGCCACGAGAATCTTGTTCATTTCTTCTTCTCCGGAGCTGCAGGCGCCGCGTCATGAGTCGCGTCGCCGGAACTCTTCGCAAAATTCGCCACCAACTGTCCGATCAAGTTTTCGAGCACGAATGCAGACTGCGTAAAATCGATCTGATCGTTGTTTTTGAGATAAGTTTCCGCCCCACCCGCAGTCAAACCGATGAACTTTCCGCCAAGCAATCCCTGCGTGTAAATACTGGCATCGCTGTCGGACGGAATCTGATTGTATTTGTCGCTGATACTCAGCTTGACGACCGCCTTGTAGACCTTCATGTCGAAATCGATGCTGACGACGCGGCCAATCTCGACCCCGGACATCGACACCGGCGAACCGACCTTCAAATCACCGACGTTGTCGAACTTGGCGATCAGGTCGTAATGCGGTTTGCTACCGAACGCCAGACCGTGAGACGTGGTCTGAGTCGTCAAGAAGAACAAAGCGCCGAATCCCAACAGGATGAAAAGCCCCGTTCCGACACTCAAGCTCCGCGACTTGCGCATAACTTTTCCTCTTACAGAAACATGGCTGTAATCAAGTAATCCAAGAACAAGGTCATGACGGCGGACGTCACTACCGTGCGGGTCGTAGCGCGTCCCACACCCTCCGCGGTCGGTTCGGCGTAGTAGCCCTCGTACACCGCGATCAGGCTGCATGCGACACCGAAGATCAGGCTCTTGACGATGCCCTCGCTGATGTCCCGGAGGCCGACGGAAGCGCGCATCTGGGACCAGAAACTCCCCGCATCGACATGCATTATTTGCACACCGATCAACTGCCCGCCGTAAATCCCAATCATGCTAAAGATCGCGGCCAGCAAGGGCATGGCGATGACGCCGCCCAAAAAGCGCGGTACGACGACGTGTTGGATCGGATCGACGGCCATCATCTCCATGGCCGACAACTGATCGGTGGCGCGCATCAGGCCGATCTCGGATGCGAGCGCCGTGCCCGCGCGCCCGGCGAACAACAGCGCAGTGACGACCGGGCCCAATTCCTTGACCAGGCCGATCGCCGTCGCCGTGCCTAGCGCCTCCTCGGAGCCGAAGCGCTGCAGGAGTTGGAAGCCCTGGAGCCCGAGCACCATGCCGACGAACAGACCAGAGAGCATGATGATGACTAGTGACAAGGCACCGGCGTTGTAGATCTGCTCCGAGACCAGCTCGAATCGCAACAGCGCCCGGGGGCTGCCCAGGACCAAGCGCAGCAGGAAGCGCGCCATGTCGCCCAGACTCTTCAGAGATGCGATCAGGCTGACCCAAGGGTCTTTTAGAACTTTCACGTTTCCCCGTCGCGACCCAAGAGTTCGCCGAAGTAGTCCGGCGCCGGGTAATGAAACGGCACCGGTCCGTCGGCAAGGCCGCCCATGAACTGCCGCACGATCTCGGACGGATAAGACTTGAGTTGCTGCGGAGTGCCCTGCGCCACCACCGTGCCGCCGGACAGCAGGAACACGAGGTCCGCGACCGTGGAGATCTCCTCCACGTCGTGCGAGACGACGATGCTCGTCAGGCCGAGCGTATCGTTGAGCCGACGGATCAAGCGCAGGATCACGCCCATGGAAATCGGATCGAGTCCAACGAAGGGCTCGTCGTAGATCAGAATCTCCGGATCCATCACGATCGCGCGCGCGAGCGCGACGCGACGGCTCATGCCGCCCGAAAGTTCGGCGGGCATCAGATCGATCGCGCCGCGCAGACCGACGGCCTGCAGCTTCGTGAGCACCAATTGTCGAATCAAGCGCTCGGGCAGATCCGTGTGCTCACGCAGCGGAAACGCGACGTTTTCGTAGACCGTCATATCCGTGAGCAGCGCACCATTTTGAAAGAGCATGCCCATGCGCCGCCTCAGCGCGTAGAGATCGTGCCGCGACAGGGCTTCGATGTCGCTGCCGCCGACCTGCACGGATCCCGAGTCGGGCCAAACCTGGCGAGTGATCAGACGCAGCAAGGTCGTCTTGCCGGTACCGCTCGGTCCCATCACCGCCGTGACCTGCCCACGCGGTATGTCCATGGACAGATTGCTGAAGATGGAGCGTCCGCTCACCGAGTAGTTCAGTGCGCGGATCTCGACGATATTGGAACTCTGGTTCAAGGTGTTTCGCTGTAACTGCCCTCCCCGCGCAGCACGGGGAGGGCTCGTTCGACTCGAAGCTCAAGCGGTCGCGTTTTCCATCGCGCCATTATAGGCGCCGACGGAGGCAAGACCATTCAATTTCGCGCGTTTGAACAGCGCGGCTTGACCGAGGCCGAAGCTCGTCGCATGACCCGACCAGGCCAACAAGGCGTTGTCCTGAAGGGCGCGACCGTAGCTGAACGTGACCGGCCACGGCAGTGGACCCGCGGAGTTGATCAGATTCAGGTGATGCGTGGCATCGACCGAACTCTGGCCTCCAGACAGGAACGCAATCCCCGGGACCGCGGATGGAACATGCCGCTTGAGCACGCGCAAGGTCGCTTCGGCCACTTGCTCGGGCGTGACCTTCTGCCCAGATTTCTTGCCCGGCACGACCATGTTCGGCTTGAGGACGATCCCCTCGAGGAACACCTTGGCGGCAAACAAATGATCGAACACGGTCGCGAGCGTCACCGACGTGACCTCCTCGCAGCGCTCGATCGTGTGATCACCGTCCATGAGCACTTCCGGCTCGACGATCGGGACGATGTTCGCTTCCTGACAGAGCGCCGCGTAGCGGGCGAGCGCGGCAGCGTTGGCCGAGATCGCGTAGGCGGACGGGATGCCGGCGCCGATGTCGATTACAGCACGCCATTTGGCGAAGCGCGCGCCGAGCGCGTGGTAGGCGGCCAGCCGCTCGCGCAGTCCGTCCAGGCCTTCGGTGATGGTCTCGGCCGGTGCGCCCGCGAGGGGCTTCGCGCCGGTATCGACCTTGATGCCCGGCAGGATGCCGAGCTTCGTCAAATAAGTCGGGAAGGGCACGCCCTCCTTCGTCTTTTGATGAATCGTTTCGTCATAGAGAATCACGCCGCTGATGTAGTCCGCGGCACCGGGTGTCGTGAACAATAGCTCACGATAAGTCCGCCGGTTTTCCTCCGTCGATTCGATCTTGATACCGTTGAATCGCTTGCCGATCGTGCTGGTGCTCTCGTCGGCAGCCAAAATCCCCTTGTTCTTCGCGACCATCGCTTGGGCGATAGCTGTTAACTCTTGATGGTTCATGACTGGCGTCTCTTGCTAAAGTGTTGATGGGAAGACCACGCTCAGGATAACAAACTTGGGCCGCTCCCGCGCTGCGGCGGTTCGGAACGCGCACTGCGGTGGCAACGCGCACTGCGGTGGCGATTAATCGGAAATAGGACTAAAATCGTCCTCTATGCTGCGGATTGGAAAACTCACTGACTATGCGACGGTCGTCCTCGCCGCCTTGGCGCAAGAGCCGGCCAGCCATCGCGCTGCCGCAGAACTCGCGACCAAGACCCGCATCCGACTGCCGACCGTGAGTAAAGTTTTGAAGGAATTACAGCGCGCCGGCATGGTCATATCGTCGCGCGGTGCGCAGGGCGGTTATCGGCTCGCGCGTCGCCCGGACGAGATCACCGCTGCGCAGATCCTCGACGTGTTCGAGGGGCCCGTGGCCATCACGGAGTGCAGCGCAGTGGCCAGCCAATGCGGCATCGAGAAACTATGCCGTGTCGGCGGCGCATGGCAAATGGTCAATGCGGCGATCAGACGGGCCCTCGAGGACGTGACGCTGCATCAACTCGCCGGTCTGGATTCGGTGGGTCTGCGGGTGACGCAGCTCGCGGCGGAGATTCGCATCGATCCGGCCACTGTCGGCCGCCCTCAAACCAACGGATAGAACCATCTTGGCAAGCAAACCTTCCGAAGTCGAAGCGCTGATCGGGCAAAAGTACCGGCACGGCTTCGTCACCGACATCGAATCGGACAGCCTGCCGCCGGGCTTGAACGAGGACGTGGTCGCGGCCATTTCGCGCAAGAAGAACGAACCGCAGTTCCTGCTCGATTGGCGCCTCGAGGCATATCGTCATTGGCAGACCATGCAGGAGCCGACTTGGGCGCACGTGCATTATAAGCCGATCGATTATCAGGACATTTCCTATTACTCGGCGCCGCGCGCGCCCGTGAATGCGCCCAAGAGCCTCGACGAGGTCGACCCTAAGTTGCTCGCCACCTATGCGAAACTCGGCATTCCCTTGCATGAGCGGGCTCGGCTGGCCGGAGTCGCGGTCGACGCGGTGTTCGACAGCGTTTCGGTGGCCACCACGTTCAAGGACAAGCTCGCCAAGGCGGGAGTGATTTTCTGCTCGTTTTCCGAAGCCGTGCACAACCATCCCGAACTCATCGAGCAATATCTCGGCAGCGTCGTGCCGGCCGGGGACAATTTTTTTGCGGCGCTCAATTCGGCGGTTTTCTCCGACGGCTCGTTCGTGTACGTGCCGCGCGGCGTGCGCTGCCCGATGGAACTGTCTACGTACTTTCGCATCAATGCCGCCAAGACCGGCCAGTTCGAACGCACCCTGATCATCGCCGCGGAAGGCGCGACGGTGAGCTATCTCGAGGGCTGCACGGCACCGATGCGCGACGAGAATCAACTGCATGCCGCGGTCGTGGAATTGGTCGCGCTCGACGATGCGACGATCAAGTACTCGACGGTGCAGAACTGGTACCCGGGCGACGAAAACGGCATCGGTGGAATCTACAACTTCGTCACCAAGCGGGGTGAATGTCGCGGCCGCAATGCGAAGATCTCCTGGACGCAGGTGGAAACGGGCTCCGCGATCACATGGAAGTATCCAAGCTGCGTGCTCAAGGGCGAAGGGTCGATCGGTGAGTTCTACTCGGTCGCGGTCGCGAACCACTACCAACAGGCGGATACCGGCACCAAGATGATCCACGTCGGCCGCAACACCAAGAGCACGATCGTCTCGAAGGGCATCTCCGCGGGCCACGCCGAAAACACCTATCGTGGGCAGGTCAAGATCCTGCCGAGCGCCGAGGGCGCGCGCAACTTCACGCAGTGCGATTCTCTGTTGATGGGCGGGGCATGCGCGGCGCACACCTTTCCGTATATGGAGGTGAAGAATCCGACCGCGACCGTCGAGCACGAGGCAAGCACGTCCAAGATCGGCGAGGATCAGTTGTTTTACTGCCTGCAGCGTGGGATCACGGCTGAAGATGCGGTGAATATGATCGTCAGCGGATTCTGCAAGGTGGTTTTCAAGGAGTTGCCGATGGAATTCGCCGTCGAAGCTCAGAATCTCCTCTGCGTGAGCCTCGAGGGATCGGTCGGATGATCGTGCAACGGGCGCCGGCCACGACCGGAACCAGGGTAAATGGGGAAGCATCTTGCTGAAGATCGAGAATTTGACGGCTCGCGTCGCGGGCAAGGACATCTTGAACGGCATTGACCTGTCCATCAATGCGGGCGAGGTCCACGCCATCATGGGTCCGAACGGCTCAGGCAAGAGTACGCTCGCGCAGGTGTTGGCAGGACGCGAGGACTACGAAATCACCGGCGGCCGGGTCACGTTCGACGGGCAGGATCTGCTCGCCCTGAAACCCGAGGAGCGCGCCCGCGCCGGGCTGTTTCTCGGGTTTCAGTATCCCGTCGAAATCCCGGGCGTCAACAACGTCTACCTGCTCAAGGCGGCACTGAATGCGAAGCGCAAGGCGGCGGGCCTGCCGGAGGTCGACGCCTATGAATTTCTGGCGCTCATCAAGCAGAAGATGAAGTTCATGGAGATGAGCGAAACGTTCCTCACCCGCGGCGTCAACGAGGGATTCTCCGGCGGCGAGAAGAAGCGCAACGAGATCCTGCAGATGCTCGTGCTCGAACCGAAGCTCGCGATCCTCGACGAAACCGACTCGGGCCTCGACATCGACGCCCTGAAGATCGTCGCCAAGGGCGTGAACAGCCTGCGCGACCCGAAGCGCGCTGTCGTGCTCGTGACCCACTACCAGCGACTGCTCGACTACATCGTGCCCGATCAGGTGCACGTGCTCTCGGGAGGCCGCATCCTGAAATCCGGCGACAAGTCGCTCGCCTTCGAACTCGAGGAACGCGGCTACGACTGGGTCAAAGCGAGCCGGGTTGCATGAGTGCGCTAGCCCGCCCGCGCGCGGAAAGCCCTGAATCGCCCGCGCTGCGCGCGTTCGAGGCACAGTGGCATGCGCGCACCGTCGATCCGCTGCATGCCTGGCACGAGCGGGCCATGCGGCGATTCCTGCGGCTCGGCCTGCCCGGCAATCGCGACGAAAGTTGGCGCTATACGAACCTGCGGCGGCTCGCGGCCGTGGACTTCGTCGCGGCGACCGAACCGAGCGATGAGACGCCCGCCGCCGAGTCGGGATTCCTGTCGGGCATACCGGCTGGCGCGATACGCATCGACATCATCAATGGCTATCCGCAGCTTGCCTCCCACGTTCCGGTCGCCGGCCTGCGAATCACGAGCTTGGCGCAGTTCGCGCGCCGGGACGCCGCCGGGCTCCAGACTCTGCTTGCGGAACCCACGGATGCGGAACAAGAGCGCTGGGCCCTGCTCAATGCGGCGCTGTTCGTCGACGGTTTGCACCTCGCCATCGACGGCCGCTTGGAGTCTCCGCTGCTGCTGGTTCATCAGATGCGCGGGTCGACCGCCAATACCGTGGCTCATCCTCGTGTCCTGATCGAGGCGGCGGCGGGCAGCCGGGCGACGATCATCGAACGCCACGTCGCCACCGGTATGCCGCCGACCCTGTGTAATTCGGCAACTCAACTTGCGCTCGCGCCGGGTGCCGCCATCGAGCATTACCGGGTCTTCGCGGACGGGGCGGCCGCGACGAACTTCGATTCGCTGGAAATCCGCCAGGCTGCGGACAGTCGCTGCAAACAGTTCACGGTGGCTCTCGGCGGCGCCCTGCTGCGCACGAATCTGCAGGCCCATCTCGACGGGGCGGGAGCCGAACTCGACAGTTTCTCGCTGCTCGTGGGCCACGGACCGCGGCACGTCGACTGCATGAACGTTGCCTTGCACCACGCGCCACGCACGCACAGCCGCCAGACGGCGCGCGCGATCGCGGGCGATACGAGCCGCGTGATCTTCAACAGCAAGGTGGTGGTCGACGTCGGAGCGGCCCACGCCGAGTCGCAGCAATCGAGTCGCGGACTGCTGTTGTCGCCCCAAGCCGAGATCGACACGCGGCCGCAGCTCGAGATTCATACCGACGAGGTCAAGTGCGCCCACGGCGCGACGACCGGCCGGCTGGATCCGAATATGTTGTTCTACATGCTGTCGCGCGGCATCGACCGCGCAACCGCCCAAAGTTTGCTCGTCTATGCGTTCCTGGCCGACGTGCTGACCGGCATGTCGGTACACGAGACGCGCGCCGGCATCGAGGCGGATTTGATAGCCCAATTACCCGATTCCGAGCTGTTGCGAGAATTCCGATGAACAACGCCCTTACCGCCCTCGCGCCTGCGCGCTTCGACGTCGCCGCGGTGCGCCGCGAATTTCCCGTGCTCGCACGCACCATCCACGGGCACCCGCTCGCTTTTCTCGACAATGGTGCGTCCGCGCAACGCCCCAATGCCGTGATCGCGGCCGTCGACGACTATGAGCGTCATCACCACGCCAACATTCATCGCGGCGTGCACAGCTTGAGCCAGGAAGCGACCGCGCTCTACGAGGGCGCGCGTGATGCTCTCGTGCCTTTTATCAATGCGCGTTCACGCCAGGAAATCGTGTTCGTGCGCGGCACGACGGAGGCGGTCAACCTGGTGGCGCAGAGCTATGCTCGTCCGCTGCTGCGTCCGGGCGACGAGATCCTGATCACCCATCTCGAGCACCACGCGAACATCGTTCCCTGGCAGCTCGTCTGCGAACAAACCGGCGCGACGCTGGTGGTCGCACCGATCGACGCCAGGGGCGAGGTCCACGTCGACGAGGTCGTGTCGCTGATGAGTCCGCGCACGAAGTTGTTCGCCTGCGCGCACGTCTCCAATGCGCTCGGCACCGTGCTGCCCGTGCGCCGGCTGGTCGGCGCCGCGAAGGCGCGCGGCATCGTGACCCTGATCGACGGCGCCCAGGCGATCCCGCATCTGCCGGTCGACGTACAGGCGCTCGATTGCGATTTTTACGCGTTCTCCGCGCACAAGGTCTTCGGCCCGACCGGTGTCGGTGTGCTCTACGGCCGAGAGAGCGTGCTCGAGCGCATGCCCCCGTGGCAAGGCGGGGGCGACATGATCTTGACCGTCAGTTTCGCCAAGACGACGTACAACGCGCTGCCCTACAAGTTCGAGGCGGGAACGCCGAATATCTCCGGCGTCGTCGGTCTCGGGGCTGCGGTGGATTGGCTCGGCACGCTGGATCTTGCTGCGGCGCATGCGCACGAGGCGGAGTTGCTCGCCTACGCGACCGAGGTGCTCGAGGGAATCGAAGGACTCAGAGTGATCGGCACGGCGGCGGACAAGGCAAGCCTCGTCTCCTTCGTCGTTGCGGGCGTGCATCCGCACGATCTCGGCACGATCCTCGACCAGGACGGCATTGCGATCCGCACGGGCCATCACTGCGCGATGCCAGTGATGGAATTCTTCAAGGTGCCGGCGACGGCTCGCGCCTCGTTCGCGTTCTACAACACCTTCGATGAAATCGACCGGCTCGGCGCTTCGATAGCGCGTGCGCGTCGTCTGTTCGTCTGAGCACCGCCATGGAGCTCGCCGATCTATACCGCGACGTCATCCTCGATCACAACCGCCAGCCGCGCAACTTCGGCGAACTGACGCCTGCCGATGCGACCATCGAGGGGTTTAACCCGCTGTGCGGCGACCGGCTTACGCTGCGGCTGCGCTTCGGTGAGGACCGCATCGAGGACATTCGTTTCGAGGGCGACGGCTGCGCGATCTCGACGGCATCCGCGAGCTTGATGACCGAGGCGGTCAAGGGCAGAACGCGCGTCGAGGCGCTCGCGCTGTTCGAGCGCGTCCACCAGCTGCTCACCGACGATGCCGCGCCGGTCGACGACGAGGTACTCGGCAAACTCGCAGCGCTCTCGGGCGTGCGCGAATTCCCTGCGCGCGTCAAGTGTGCGAGCCTCTGCTGGCATACTCTCGCGAAAGCTCTCCAGCACGAGCGGCCGCAGGGCAACTCCTCGGTATCCACGGAATAGCCATGCGATCCCATGAAAACGAACCGGTAGTCGTACAACGCGACGTGCGCGCGGTGGCGATCCCCGCCGGCGTCGAGGTCACTCTGAAACTCGGTCAGGTAGGCTATATCACGCAGGCGCTCGGCGGCAGCTTCACCGTCTATGTCGAAGGCAACCTGTTCCGCATTCCCGGCAGCGAAGCCGATGGCATCGGCATGACCGTTGCCACGGCACCGGAAGTTCCGCCCGAGGCGTCCGCGGAAGACATCAAGAACGTCGTCTGGCAACAGCTCAAGACCTGCTACGACCCGGAGATTCCGGTCAACATCGTCGATCTCGGCTTGATCTACGAGTGCGACGTGCACCAGAACGAAGACGCGACCCGCACCGTCGACATCAAGATGACGCTCACGGCGCCGGGCTGCGGCATGGGCGAGGTACTCGTTCAGGACGTGCGCGACAAGGTCCAGATCGTGCCGACCGTTGCGCAAGCGAACGTGGAGCTCGTCTTCGATCCGCCGTGGAACCATACGATGATGTCCGAAGAGGCCCGGCTGCAAACGGGCATGCTGTAGCAGCATCGGGTCGCGCGTGAACTGGATCGATGCAGGACCGGTCGGCGAACTCGCCGAGGGACAATCCATCTCGGTCGCCGTCGGCACGCGACAGGTGGCCGTGGCGCGCTGTGAGGGAGAGTTCCTCGCGATCGAGGACGTGTGCACGCACGACGACGCGGAACTCACCGGCGGGTCGATCGAAGGCTGCGAGATCATCTGCCCGCGCCATGGCGCGCGCTTCTGTCTGCGGACGGGGCAGGCCCTGACGCCGCCTGCGTACGAGTCGGTGCGCGTCTTCGAAACCAAAGTCGAGGCAGGAAGGATTTGGGTACGCGGCGACTGATTCTCCTGCGCCACGGCCACGCGACTCCCGAGGCGCCCGGACTCGAGGACTTCGAGCGCGCGTTGACGGCACGCGGCATCGATGAAGCCGAGTCGATCGGCCGGTGGCTGTCGGCACGTCGGCTGGTGCCAGACTGCCTCGTTGCGAGTCCGGCCGCGCGCACGCGTGCGACGCTGAGCTTGGTCGCCCGCCGCTGCGGTCTCGAGACGCAGGACATCCTGTGGCTGCCGGAGCTTTACCAGGCTGGCCCTGAGACGGTCTGGTCGGTGCTCGCTGCACGCAAGGCAGCGAGTCTTTGCGTGCTGATCTGCGGGCACAACCCGGCCTTGAGCCAGGTGGCGAGCCTGCTCGGAAAGCCCGCTAAGCGGCGTGATTTGCCGACTGCGGGACTCGCAACGGCTGTCTGGGATGCCGACGATTGGTCGGCGGTGCAGCCCGCCGACGCGCAGCGCTGCGAATTCGCCGCACCCGGCGAGACAGGGTCCTAGAAGGAGTAGACCAAGTTGACCGTGGTCAGCGTGTCGGTCGCCTTGCTATCGGGCGGCGGGCTCGTGTTATGGCGCAGGGCGTAGGCCACGCCCAGCGAAAGCTTGGTACTCACCTTCACCGCGAGCGCCAGATCGTCCTCGAGAAAGGTGTTCACGCTGGCATACGTCAACTTCAGATCGTTCGTCAGCTTGGTCGTCGAGGTCAGAACTTGCTCGTACTTGATCTCGCCCTGTGTGACCGCGGTATTTTCCTTCTCGCCCTTGGTCTGACCGATTTGCACGCCTGCCGCATCGGTGACCGGCTCGTACGGGCGCAGCTGACCGTAGCCGAACCCGAGTTGCGCAGTCAGCTTCGTTGCGGCTGAGTCGATCAGCTTGCGACCGTAGCCCAGGGTCGCATTCGCTTGGTAGGCGAAGCCGCTGAAGGCATCGTTGGTGTAGCTGACGCCGCCGAAGACGAAACTTGCGCTCGTGAGGTCGTAGTTCGTTTGAAAGGCCGCATCCTTACGATTCGCCGAGGTGACGCCGCTGCTCTTTGCGGACAGGTCGTCGACGGTCAAGGTGTGCTTCCAGGGACCGAGCTGATCGCTGAGCGCAAGTTTCGCATTGAAGGTGTCGGCGTTGGTATTGCCCTTGGCGTCGACAAAACCGAGTTCACCCTTGCCCGACCAACCCTGCGGCGGCGGCGCATCGTCGGCACATGCCGTCCCGACCGCCAGCAGCGCGAGAGCCGTGATCAAACCGCGTTCAAACCCTGCGTTTCCGGCCACTCTGCGCATCAGGTCGCTCCCTTCGTCGTTGCGGAGTATATAGGGCGCGCCCGCGTTGTACAGGCGGGTCTTATGTCTGATCTCGCTGTAGGCGCATGAGCCGCCGCCGGTCGCGCTTGTCGGGACGCGCGTCCGGCCGCGGACGAGTCTGTTGCGCGAGACGGTGCTGTTCGCGCAGGGCCTTGCGCCGTGTCGCGCTCTCGGGAGTCTCTGCGTAGCACAGCGCCGCCTCCGCCGGCGGACCGCGTCGCCGTGGCAGCCCGCGCACGACGAATTCGGCGACGATTCCCTGCAACGACACGGTGACGCGATCGTCCACACGGACGCGATGTGCGGCCTTGACCCGCCCGCCGTTCAAGTGGACCCGGCCGCCCGCGATCGCAGCCGCGGCCAGCGACCGCGTCTTGTAAAATCGGGCATGGAGTAGCCATTTGTCCAACCGGTGGCCACCAGCGGATTCTTCGCCGTCCGGTTCGTCGTCGCGCATTGCCGTTATAATAACGCGATTGGACGATGCCCCCGCCCCGGAAAGGATGGTTCGTGATCGGAGAATTCCGCGAAAGACTGCGCCAGAACACGTCCGAGCTCGAGGGCTCGGGTCTGCTCAAGCGCGAGCGCCTGATCGGGTCGGCCCAGGGTCCCACGGTACGGCTGACCGACGGCCGGGAAGTCATCAATCTCTGCGCCAACAACTACCTCGGGCTCGCCAACCACCCGGAGGTTCTCGCCGCGGCGCATGCCGCGCTCGACCGCTATGGATACGGGGTTGCCTCGGTGCGCTTCATCTGCGGCACGCAGAGCGTGCACCGCGAACTCGAGGAGCGCTTGAGCGCCTATCTCGGCATGGAGGACACCATCCTCTACTCGTCGTGCTTCGACGCGAACGGCGGACTGTTCGAGACCTTGCTCGATGAACAAGACGCCGTGATCAGCGATTCTCTCAATCATGCGAGCATCATCGACGGCATCCGGCTCTGCAAGGCGCGACGCTTGCGCTACGCCAACGGCGATCTCGGGGAACTGGAAACCTGCCTCAAGGAAGCACATGCCGCGCGCGTGCGTCTGATCGCGACCGACGGTGTATTCTCGATGGACGGATCGATCGCGAGACTGGCCGAGATTTGCGATCTCGCTGACCGGTACGGCGCGCTCGTCATGGTCGACGATTCGCATGCCACCGGTTTCATCGGCGCGCGCGGCCGCGGGTCGCACGAATTGCGCGGGGTCATGGAGCGCATCGACATTCTGACGGGTACGCTCGGCAAGGCGCTCGGCGGCGCCAGCGGCGGCTATGTCGCCGCTCGCAAAGAGATCGTCGCCTGGCTGCGGCAACGTTCCCGCCCCTATCTATTCTCGAACAGCATCGCCCCGGTGGTGGCGGCTGGAACTCTGCGGGTGCTCGACCTGCTCGAGAGCTCGCCGGAGTTGCGCGAGCGGGTCCATGACAACGCGCGGCATTTTCGCGGGCGCATGCAGGAACTCGGCTTTTCGCTGCTGCCCGGAGAACACCCGATCATTCCGATCATGCTCGGCGACGCGCCGCTGGCGGTCGCGCTGGCCGAGAAAATGCTGGCCGAAGGCGTCTACGTCGTCGCCTTTTCCTTTCCCGTGGTGCCGAAGGGCAAGGCACGGATTCGCACGCAAATGAACGCGGCGCATTCTTTGGCGCAACTCGATCGGGTGGTCGCGGCGTTCGCGAAGGCCGGCCGGGAACTCGGCATCATCCACTGAACTCGACAGTCTGGAAGGTAAGCCCATGAAAGCACTGGTCAAGGCACGCGCGGAACCGGGGATCTGGCTGCAGGACATCCCGGAACCCTCGGTCGGACACAACGACGTTTTGATCAAGATCCGCAAGTCGGCGATTTGCGGCACCGACATGCATATCTTCAACTGGGACGCCTGGGCGCAAAAGTCGGTGCCGGTCCCGATGGCCGTCGGCCATGAATACTCGGGTGAGATCGTCGAGCTCGGCAGCGAAGTACGCGGCTTCAAGGTCGGCGATCGCGTTTCCGGCGAAGGCCACATCACTTGCGGCCATTGCCGCAATTGCCGTGCCGGTCGGAGGCACCTATGCCGCAACACGCTCGGCGTGGGCGTCAATCATCCGGGCGCCTTCGCGGAGTATCTGACGCTGCCGGCGACGAACGTCTTCAAACTTTCCGCGGCGATCGACGACGACATCGCCTCGATCCTCGATCCATTCGGCAACGCGACCCACACGGCGCTCGCCTTCAACGTGGTGGGCGAGGACGTTCTGATCACGGGCGCGGGTCCGATCGGGATCATGGCCGTGGCGATCGCGAGGCACTGCGGCGCACGTCACGTGGTCATCACCGACGTCAACGACTACCGCTTGAGCCTCGCCTCGAGCCTGGGTGCCTCGAAAGCGCTCAACGTGGCGCGCGAGTCGCTGGACGACGCGATGCGCGATCTCGGCATGGAGGAAGGCTTCGACGTCGGCTTCGAAATGTCCGGTAACGCTTCCGCGTTGCGCGAAATGCTGCGCACGATGAATAATGGCGGCAGCATCTCCATGCTCGGCATCCCCCCGGGCGAGACCGCGATCGACTGGAATCAGGTGATTTTCAAAGGCCTGGTGATCAAAGGGATCTATGGCAGAGAGATGTTCGAGACCTGGTACAAGATGGCGAGCATGCTACAGAGCGGGCTGAACGTGCGCCCCGTGATCACGCACCGCCTCGGCATTCGCGACTACCTTCAGGGTTTCGAGATCATGAATTCCGGTCAATCCGGCAAGGTCATTTTGGACTGGGCGGCGCTCTGAACGTCAGGGACGGCTGGGTGCACCAGCAATAGGCGTACAAGCCGCGCGGATCGTTGAGTCGGGCGACGGCGCGCGCCTGTTCCAATACCGGATCGAGCATGCGCTCGATTTCGCTGCGCATCGGTATGATCCCTGCCTCGCGGCCCAAGGAGAGCGCCTCGGAACGGAACTGCAGCAACAACTGCTCGCGCAGGCTCATTTCCGGTTGAATGATGTCGACGCCGTAGTCTCCCGAAAGATCGGCGAGCCGCGCGGCCGCGGTGGCGGCGTCGGTCAGGCCTCCGAGATGATCGACCAGGCCAATGCGCTCCGCGTCTGCGCCGGCCCAGACGCGGCCCTGCGCAATCTTGTCGATGTCCTCGACGCTCTTCTTGCGGCCCTCGCTGACGCGCTCGAGAAACTCGGCATACGCGTGATCGACCGAGGTCTGCAGAATCTCGCGGGTGTCGGCGCTCAAGCTGCGGTCGAGCCGCATGCCGCCGGCGAGCGGCGTCGTGCCGATCCCATCGATCTTCACCCCGAGCTTTTCGAGGGTGTGTTCGAACGTGGGCACGACCGAAAACACACCGATCGATCCGGTCAGCGTGGTCGGGCTTGCGAAGATCTCGTTCGCCGCCGCCGATATGTAATAGCCGCCCGAGGCGGCGTAAGTGCTCATCGAGACCACGACTGGCTTGCCCGCCTTGCGCAGACTCTGCACCTCGCGCAGGATTTGTTCGGACGCGAACATGCTGCCGCCGGGGCTGTCGACGCGCAGTACGACGGCTCTGACGCTGCCGTCATAGCGCGCCTGGCGCAGGAGGTCGGAGGTGCTATCGCCGCCGATCGTGCCCGGCGGCTGCCGGCCGTCGAGAATCTCCCCCGCCGCAACGACGATGCCGACGCGCGACTCCGACTTCGGCTTGAGCGCCCTCTTGGAGCGGACCGAGACGAGATACTGACTCATGTCGACCGCGTTGAACGAATGGCTGTCGGCATCTTCGCCGACCAGAGTTTTGAGATCATCGGCGAGCTGGCGCCGGCTCTTCAGGCCCGTGACCAAGCCGCGCTGCATCGCGAGTCGCGCCGCATCGCCGTGCAGGGCCGTGAGCGCCGCGGGCTCCTGCGCAACATATTCGTCGAGTGCCGCCGGCGGCAGCGAACGGGCGCGCGTGACGTCGCGCTGATAGGCGCTCCAGAGCACGCCCAGCCAAGCCGAACTCTCCTCGCGCTCGCTCGGCGACATGTCGCTGCGCGAGTATTGATCGGTGAAGCTCTTGAAGGTCCCGGCGCGAAACACGTTGACGTCGACGCCGAGCTTGTCGATCGCGTCCTTGAGAAACATCCGGTAGTAGCTGAAACCGTCGATGCTGACCAGTCCGAGCGGATCGAGGTAGACCTCACCGGCCTGAGCCGCGAGATAATATTGGGTCTGGTCGAGCGAGTCGGCGGCAACGACCACGCGCTTGCCGGCCGACCGGAAATCGCGCAGCGCCGCGCCGACCTCCTGGAGCTTCGACAGACCCGAGGGGGCGAGATCACCGAGATCGAGCACGATCAATTTGATCCGCGCGTCGTCCTTCGCGGCCGCGATCGCATCGGTGACGTCGCGCAGCAGCGTCTCTGGCGAGGGTCCCCCGGAGGCTTGACCGATCGCACGGCGCAACGGATCCGAGGAGAGTTGTTCGACGAGTTCGCCCTGCGGGTCGACGACCAGCGCCGCGGAGCGCGGGATCACCGGGATCGAGGTGTGCAACGCCGCCAGCAGAAAGCCGAAGATGACGAGCAGCAGCACGAGGCTCAAGGCTCTGCGTATCCCGTCGAGGATGCGCCACACCAGCAGGAAAAAACCCTTCAGTGCCGAGCCGAAACTCATTCATTGCCTCCCGGCGCAAAGACCTCCGCGACGCGCCGCCGCCGCCTCAGATCTTCTCTTCGATACGCGCAGCCTTGCCGGACAAATCGCGCAGGTAGTACAGCTTGGCGCGGCGCACGGCGCCACGGCGCTTGACGCTGACTTCGCTGATCGACGGACTATGCGTCTGGAACACGCGTTCGACGCCCTCGCCGTGCGAAATCTTGCGCACGGTGAACGAGGAATTCAGGCCGCGATTCTTCTTCGCGATCACGACGCCCTCGTAAGCCTGCACGCGCTCACGGTCGCCCTCGACGACCTTGACCTGGACCACGACGGTGTCGCCGGGGTTGAAGTCCGGAAACTTCGCCAGTGACCGCTCGCCATTCAACGCTTGGATGATTTTGTTCATACGATCTCGACCTCACCTATGACTTATCTTCGCTCTGTGCTGCGCCGGCAATGCGCTCGCTCTTGAATTCTTCCAACAATTCCCGCTCCTGCGCGTTCATCCCGCGCCTCTCCAGCATGTCCGGACGGCGCAACCACGTTCTGCCTAGCGCCTCCCGGAGGCGCCAACGGCGGATGGCGGCATGATCACCGCCGATCAGCACCTCCGGCACCACACCGGCGGCGTGCGTCGGCGGCCGCGTATAATGAGGCCAATCGAGCAAGCCGTCACTAAACGATTCTTGCTCCACCGATTCGCTGCTGCCCAAGGTGCCCGGAACCAGCCGCGCAAGGGCATCGATCACGACCAAGGCCGGCAATTCGCCGCCCGAAAGGATGTAATCACCGATCGACCAGGTTTCATCGATTTCCGTCGCGATGACGCGCTCGTCGATGCCCTCGTAGCGTCCGGCCACCAGCACGATGCCCGGCAGCCCCAAGGCCTGCCGCGCGCGGCCCTGATCGAAGCGCTCGCCGTCCGCACCCAAATAGACCCGCAGACTGCCTTGCGGCAGCCGCGCGACCGCCGCGCGCACCGCGGCACGCAGCGGCTCGATTTTCAACACCATGCCCGGGCCACCGCCATATGGGCGATCGTCGACCGAGCGGTGGACGTCGTGCGTAAAATCGCGTGGATCGACGCACTGTACGTCGACACCACCCCGTTCGACCGCGCGTCCGACGACGCCGTGCGCCAAGGCATCGCGAATCATCTGCGGAAACAGGCTCACGACCGCGATCCGCATCGCCTCATTCCGCCGGTTCGTCCCAATCGACCACCACCCGGCGCGCGCCCAGATCGACCCGGCGCAGATGTTGCGGTACCGCAGGCACCCAGAACTCCGCCTCGCCGCGCACGACCATCAGCGCGTGCGCAGCGGTCTCGATGAAATGGTCGACCAAACCTAAACGTCTGCCGGCCAGGTTCACGACCTCGCAGCCGATCAAATCGCTGCGGTAAAAATCTCGACCCCGATTATCCGGCAAGTCCGCGCGCGGTACGACGATGGCCGCACCGCGCAGCGCGGTCGCCCGATCGCGATCATCGACCCCGACGAGCTTGGCGGTCAGCTGCCCGCCACTACGGCCCGTGGACTCGATCGCGTAAGTCTCCGGGGCACCTTGTCGCAACAGCTGCAGCCGGCGCTTCTCGAAGACTCGTTCCGGGGGGTCCGTGTAAGACCGGACCTTGATCCAGCCCCTGACGCCGAATGGCGCACCAACCGATCCCAACTCGACCAGCGACGGGCTGGCCACTCCGGTCGATGAGTCGCGTGCCGATGAATCGCGCGGCGAATCCTCGCCCATCGCGCGAAAATCGTCCCTAGGCCGCGACCGCTTGTTTGCGGAAGGTCGTGAGCAACTGCTTGACGCGATCGGACATGTGGGCGCCCTGCCCCAGCCAGTGTTCGATGCGCGCCACGTTCAAGCGCAGCTTGACCTCCGCACCCCGGGCAACGGGATTGAACAGGCCCACGCTTTCCAGACTCGTGCCGCCCTGGCGCTTGCGACTGTCCGTCACCACCACGTGATAGAACGGAGTCTTTTTACCGCCGCGCCGAGTCAACCGGATCGTCACCATATCGATTACGCCTTGTGCCAGATAGCCGCTAAGTGTAATGAAAATGAGGCCTTAAGCGCAAGTATCCCACCTCAAGGTCCAAAACCACCGGGCATACGGCCCGCCATGCCCCGCATCATATTCTTCAGCATGCCGCCCTTGGCCATGCGCTTCATGGTCTTTTGCATCTGATCGAACTGTTTCAGCAGGCGGTTGACCTCGGGCAGCTGCACGCCCGCGCCGGTGGCGATCCGACGCTTGCGCGATCCGTCGATGATATCGGGCCGGCGCCGCTCCCGCGGAGTCATCGAATCGATGATCCCGATCTGGCGCTTGATCGCCTGCGGGTTCACCGCGCCCGCCGCCTTGGCCGCATTCGCCTGCAACTGTGCGGGCAGCTTGTCGAGCACGGCCGCCATGCCACCCATGCGCTGCAACTGGAGGAACTGGTCACGCAGGTCGGCAAGATCGAAATTCTTGCCGCTGCTGATTTTTCGCGCGAGCTTTTCCTGCTTCTCGTGGTCGGCCTGTTCTTGGACCTGCTCGACGAGCGACAAGACATCGCCCATGCCGAGTATGCGCGAGGCGATGCGTTCGGGCTGGAAGAGCTCGAGCGCGTCGGATTTTTCGCCCGTCCCGATGAACAGGATCGGTTTGCCCGTCACCTGGCGCACCGACAAGGCCGCGCCACCGCGCGCATCGCCGTCGGCCTTGGTGAGGATCACGCCGGTCAGGCTCAGCGCCTCGTTGAATGCCTTGGCGGCATTGATCGCGTCCTGACCGGCCATGCTGTCGACGACGAACAGCCGTTCATGCGGATGCAATTCCGCCTCCAATTGTGCGGCCTCGGCCATCATCTCCGCATCGACGTGCAAGCGTCCCGCCGTATCGAGCAGCAGCACGTCGTAGGCCTGCAGCGCCGCTTCCGACAGGGCGCGCTTCGCGATGGCTAGCGGCGTCTCGCTGGCATCGGCCGGCGCAAAACCCGCGCCGACTTGGGTCGCCAAAGTCTGCAGCTGCAAGATCGCGGCCGGACGATAGACGTCGGTGCTGACCATCAGCACTTTCTTGCGCTCCTTCTCGATCAGCCAGCGTGCGAGCTTGCCGGCGGTCGTGGTTTTGCCGGCGCCTTGCAGGCCGGCGAGCATGATCACCACGGGCCGCTGTGCGCGCAGATTGAGACCCGTGCTGGCTTCGCCCATGAGGCTGGTCAACTCGTCGTGTACGACCTTGATGAAAGCCTGGCCCGGCGTCAGGCTCTTGATGACCTCGGTGCCCACGGCACGCGCCTTGACGGCATCGGTGAAGGTCTTGACGACGGGCAGGGCGACGTCGGCCTCGAGCAGCGCAAGCCGCACCTGGCGCACCGTATCCGCAATGTTGTCTTCGGACAGGCGGCCTCGGCCCGAAAGCGTGCGCAGCGCCGTACCCAATCTTTCGGTCAGTTGATCGAACATAGTGGTCTCACGAGGGGCTAGATGACGAAAGTCCTTGTATCATAACGGCTGTCCACATCAATTAGGGTCACCCTTGCTGCTCGCCGCTATTTTATTCGTGCTGTACTCCGCCAGTGCCTGGGCCATGCTGCGCAGCGTAACGAACCGTCGATTGGACCCGCTCGCATGGGGCTTGATGCTGGCCGCGATTTTCGCCCATAGTGACGCGATCGTCCATTTGATGCGTCGGGTCGTCCCGTTTTCGATCGGCCTGCTCGAGGCGGTCTCCATGCTTGCCTGGACCCTCGCCGCCCTTGCGGGTTTCATCGCCTTCGAACGGCAGAATCGCGTATTGACCGCGATTCTGCTCGGCAGCGCGGCGCTCGGCGCCGCCGCGACCCGCTCGGGTCCCGCCTTCGCCGAGGATGCCAGCTCGGGCTGGGAGTTGACCGCGCACATCCTGCTGTCGATGGGCGCGGCGGCTTTGTTGTTCGCGGCCGCGGTCACGGCGGTGTTGCTGTTCGTGCTCGACCGCCGGCTGCGCTTGCGCCGGCTCACGGCCGGCATGAGCGTGCTGCCCCCCGTCGATACGCTCGAACAAATCATGTTTCGCAGCATCGCGTCCGGCTTCGCACTCTTGACCCTGGCGCTGTTCACGGGTTTCGTGTTCGTCACGAACCTGTTCACGCAGCACCTGGAGCACAAGACGGTATTTTCCTTGATCGCCTGGGTGATCTTCGCCGTGCTGTTGGTCGGCCGCATGCGCTACGGATGGCGCGGGCGCCTTGCGGTCCGGCTCACCCTCTCGGGTTTCGTGTTCTTGCTGCTGGCGTATTTCGGCTCGAAGTTCGTGCTCGAGGTTTTGCTGGGGCGTCATTGGGGCTGAGCCGAAGCCGACGATGCAACACTGGTCACTCGGGTTTCTGTTTTTCGCGCTCGCCACGCTGCTGCTGCTCGCGGCGTTTTTCGCTGGCAGCGAAACCGCACTGATGAGCTTGAACCGGTATCGTCTCAGGCACCGGGCGAAGGCCGGAAATCGCGGTGCGCGCCTCGCGGAGGCACTGCTCGCGAAGCCCGATCGTCTGATCGGCTTGATCCTGTTGCTGAGCACCGTGGTGAACGTCTTGACGCCCACCCTGGTGGGTCTGATCGCGTTTCGGCTGGGCGGCGACTTCCTGGTCGCGGTCGGCGTGATTACGCTGACCTTCGTTCTGCTGATCTTCTGCGAGGTCGCACCGAAAACCTTTGCGGCACTGCACCCGGAGCAATTCGCGATTCCAGCCGCTTATGTCTATACCCCGTTGCTGATCCTTTTTTACCCATTCGTCTGGGCGACGAACTTGCTGGCGAACGGCACCCTGCGGTTGCTCGGCGCCTCCCAGCAGCGCGCCTCGAATGCGCTAAGCAGCGAGGAGTTGCGCACCGTGGTCGCGGAGGCCGGCGCGATGATCCCACACCGCCACCAACAAATGCTGGTCAGCATCCTCGATCTGGAGAAGGCGACGGTCGAGGACATCATGGTGCCGCGCGTCGAGATCGTCGGCGTCGACGTCGAGGACGACTGGGATAAGATCGTCGATCAGTTGCGCCAGAGCCAGCACACGCGGCTGCCGGTCTACGAGGGGGAAATCGACCGCATCATCGGCGTGCTGCACATGAAGCGCGTCGTCCATGAACTAGCCCGCGGACGGCTCGATCGCGAATCGCTGATCGAAGCGGCGACGAGCCGCGACGCTTATTTCGTTCCCTCCGGCACGACCCTGAACATGCAGCTGCTCAATTTTCAGCGCGACAAGCGACGCATGGCGTTCGTCGTCGACGAATACGGCGACATTCAGGGACTCGTCACACTCGAGGACATCCTCGAGGAGATCGTCGGCGAATTCACGACCGATCCCGCGACCATGATGCACAAGGACGTGCACAAGGAAGCCGATGGCAGCTTCGTTGCCAACGCCGCCTCTTCGATCCGTGCGCTGAACCGTTCGATGCGCTGGAATCTGCCGACCGACGGTCCGAAGACGCTGAACGGCCTGATCGTCGAATATCTAGAGACGATTCCGGAACCCGGGACGACCCTGAAGCTCGCCGACTACATGCTCGAAGTACTGCAGACCGGCGACAACGCGATCAAGACCGTCCGCATCCGGCCACCGGCGCCGATAACTACGCCCGCCGGGGCGCCCGCCGGCGCGACCGCCGAGACGCCGCCCGGCAAGCGGCGGGCGCGGCGCTAGCGGGTGCGGCGCTAGACCGCTTCGAGCGCCTGGCTCAAGCGCGTCACGCCGATCACGCGCATACCCTCGGGCGGCCGCTTCGGTACGTTCGCCTCGGGAACGAGTGCCGTGGTGAAACCGTGTTTGGCGGCCTCGCGCAGCCTCTCCTCGCCGAACGGCACGGGCCGGATCTCGCCGGCAAGCCCGAGTTCACCGAAGGCCACCAGCGAGGTCGGCACCGGTGCGTCGCGCAGGCTCGAACGCGCCGCGAGCACGATCGCGAGATCCCCGGCGGTCTCCGCGAGACGCACACCGCCGACGACGTTCGCGAACACGTCCTGGGCATGCAGGGCGAGAGCGGCGTGGCGATGGGCCACGGCGAGCAACATCGTCAGGCGGTTGCCGTCGATGCCGACGGCAACCCGCCGCGGGTTGGCGCCGAGACTCGCATCGGCGAGCACCTGCACCTCGATCAAGAGCGAGCGGGTGCCCTCGCGCATCACGGTGATCACGCTGCCCGGCACCGGCTCGCCGTGTCGCGACAGGAAAATCGCCGATGGATTCGTGACCTCGCGCAAACCCTGCTCCACCATCGCGAACACACCGATCTCGTTGGCCGCGCCGAAGCGGTTCTTGACGGAGCGCAGGACGCGAAAACGGCTGCCGGTATCGCTCTCGAAATACAAGACCGCGTCGACCATGTGCTCCAGCACGCGGGGCCCGGCAATCTGCCCCTCTTTCGTGACATGCCCGACCAGGAGCACGGCCGTGCCGGCGCCCTTCGCATAGCGCACCAGCGTCGCCGTGCACTCGCGTAGCTGGCCGACCGCGCCGGGCGCGGATTCAACGTGCTCCGAGTACATCGTCTGGATCGAATCGATGATGAGGATGCCCGCCTGCATGGCGGCCGCCGCGGCGAGGATCTGCTCGACGCAGGTCTCGGCAATCAAGCGTGCCGTGGCCGCCTCGAGCCCCAGCCGCCGGCCGCGCAAAGCCACCTGCTGCAGCGACTCCTCGCCCGTCGCATAGAGCACGGGGCGGCTCGCATTGAGCGCGGCAGCCGCCTGCAACATCAGGGTCGACTTGCCGATCCCGGGATCTCCGCCCAGCAAGGTCACCGATCCCGGGACTAGTCCCCCGCCGAGCACCCGATCGAGTTCCGACGAACCGGTCGAGAGCCGCGTTTGTGTGGCTGCAGACTCGGCCGCAAGCGTCGAAATCGGGCCGCCGCGGGCGGCACGTCCCGCCCCTGCGGAGCGCATGGCGTCGCTCGAGGCTTCCGCCGCCAGCGTGTTCCATTCGCCGCATGCCGGGCATTGCCCCTGCCATTTTGGCGCGGCGGCCTCACAGTTCTGACAAACATAGACCTCTTTGGACTTGCGCATGAGCTTCCTTTGCGTCGAATTGTGAGATTAGCATTGCTGCGCGAGCGCCCCGATCACCTATACTCCTCCGACTGTTGGTAGTGATTATGTCCACTCAATGAGAAAATTGGGTCTATTCGCGGTACTGCTCGGCGTGGCGATCCTCGCATTGGACGTGCTTCTCCAGATGGTGGGCGCGGGTAACGCCTGGATGTGGCTTCCCGGGACGCTGCTGGCGGCATTGGGGGGAAGCGTGGTCCTCTGGCTGCGGTGGCAGTCGCAGGCCGGTGCCACCGCGTCGCCACCGTCACGCGGCAATCCGATGACCGAGACGGCCAGACTACTCGACAACTTCGAACAACGCTTCGCCGAATTGAAAGCGCGTAATCCGAACACCGCGGTGCTCGGCGATCTCTATGCGCTCGCGACGCAACTGGAGCGACGCGGTCGTACGCGTCAGGCAACCGCGGTCTACCGGCATCTAGTCCGCATCGACAGCACCTACCTCGACGTTGCCCCGCGACTCAATCGCTTGATGGACGCGGAGCGTGTTGCCACCCGCGCCTCCGCAATGGCGGGGAAAGCCACGGCCGTCGAGGCGGCCGCGAGCGTCGGCCGTCTAGGCGTCTCGGCGGTCGGCGCTGCCCCCACCGGTAGAGCGACCCTGGGTCGTGGGTCCCAAGGCATGTCGGTGCCGCCCACGTCCCGTCCGCCCGAACCACCCGTTACGCTCGGCTTGAACGGGATCTCCTCGGACGTGGCGCCGGCCACCGCTCCGAGCGCCCTGCCCGCTGCAGCCAAGGAGGGTGAGGCTCCGCCGATCCGCCAACTCGGTCGCTATCGCATCGAGCGGGAAATCGGCCGCGGCGCGATGGGCGTGGTCTATCTGGGGCGCGACACGGCGATCAATCGACTCGTGGCGCTGAAGGCAATCCCGCTCGCAGTCGAATTCAGCGACTCGGAACTGCACGATGCGCGCCTACGCTTTTTTCGCGAAGCCGAAACTGCGGGGCGACTCAATCACCCGAACATCGTCACGATCTACGACGTCGGCGAAGAGGGTGGCCTCGCCTACATCGCGATGGAACATCTGAAGGGTACGCATCTCAGTGATTTCACGTCCTCGGCCCGCTTGCTGGAACCGCGTAAGATCTTGGAGTTGATCGGACGCACCGCGGACGCCTTGGGCTTTGCTCACAAGCAGCAGGTCGTGCACCGCGACATCAAGCCGGCCAACTTAATGTATGACTCGGGGACCGATATTTTGAAGATTACGGATTTTGGGATTGCGCGGATCGTGGGCGCGGGCAGCACACGCACCGGCATCGTGCTCGGCACGCCGTCGTTCATGTCGCCGGAACAGCTGGAGGGGCGAATTGTGACCGGCCACTCGGACTTGTTTTCGCTCGGTGTTAGCCTATTTCAACTGTTGACGGGACAGCTGCCGTTCACGGCCGATTCGATGACCGGACTGATGCAGCAGATCGCCGAAGCTCCGCATCCGCCCCTGCGCGCTTTTCGTCCGGACTTGCCGGCCTGCGTCGAAACCGTCATCGACCGTGCATTGGCCAAGGACCCTGAGTCGAGATTCGACACCGGTGCTCAGATGGCCGCCGCTCTCGAAGACTGTCGCGTACGTATACCGAGCGGGATGCCATGATCGACGTTGAGTACAGCCACCCATGAGTCTCCGGGGCAAGATCGCTAGCGTGGCTCTCAGCGATACCGGCAAAGTGCGCGAGCACAATGAGGACATGATCGGGTCCGAGCCCGATATCGGCCTGTTCGTGCTGGCTGACGGGATGGGCGGCTACAATGCGGGCGAGGTCGCGAGCGGCATCGCGGTAAAGACCATCATCAATCTGGTTCGCGATGCGGTGATGCGCGAGGATCTGGCGGTGCCCGATCCCGAGACCGGGTTGACGCGTACGAGCATCATCCTGCGCGACGCGATCCATCGTGCCAACAAGATCATCTACCACACCTCGAAGACCCAGCCCCAGTGCGAGGGCATGGGCACGACCGTGGTTGCATGCCTTTTCCATGACAACCGCGTGTCGATCGCGCATGTCGGGGATTCCCGCCTGTACCGGTTGCGGGACAATCGCTTCGAGCAAATCACCCTGGATCATTCGCTGCTGCAGGAACTCGTCGATCGCGGCTTCTACTCCCAACAGGAGGCGCAGCGCGCGACCAACAAGAACTACGTGACCCGAGCCTTGGGCGTCGAACAGCACGTCGAAGTCGAGATTCACGAGCACCCGGTACAGAAAAGCGACTATTACGTACTCTGTTCGGACGGCCTCTCCGACATGATCGAGGACGAGGACATTCATTTAACAATCAGCACCTTTAGTGCTAATCTCGATACGGTCGCTAAGCAGTTGATACAGCTCTCGAACGACAACGGTGGGCGAGATAACGTGTCCGTCATCATGGCGCATGTAACCGAGCCCTTCCCGGCGCACCGGCGTATATTCGAGAAAATATTGGGATGGTTTGGTTAAGGTTATGGAGTCTGCATGGCACGCCTGATGCTCAGCTTGGACGGTCAAGTCCTTGCGGAATACAACATGAACAAGGAGCGGTACACCATCGGACGGCTGCCCGACAATGACATCCGGATCGATAATCCGGCGGTCAGCGGCCACCATTCCCTGATCATCAATATCCTGAACGACTCCTTCCTCGAGGACCTTAACAGCACCAACGGCACCTACGTCAACGGCAAGTTGATCAAGAAGCATGCCATGCAGCACGGTGACGTGATCACCGTCGGCCACCATCAATTGCGTTTCGTCGATAGCGGGGACGTCGAGTCCGAGCAGGACGAATTCGAGAAGACGATGGTGATCACGCCGAGTTCCCAGGGCGAAGATCGTATCCGTCGCGTCGGACAGGCCGTCGACCAGGCCGCCAAGGCCGTCACCGCGAAGCGGAGCCCGAATGCCGCCTCCGACATGCCGGCCGCGCTGCCGAAAGCGAAACTGCAAGTGCTGAGCGGGGCATTCGCGGGCCGGGAACTGGAACTGAGCAAGGCGCTCACGACACTCGGGCGACCGGGCGTGCAGGTCGCCGCAATCACCCGCCGCTCCGAGGGGTACTTCATTGTGCATGTCGACAGTGGCAAGGATAATGACTATCCGCTCGTCAACGGCTCCCCCATAGGGCCGCAAGCCCGTCGCCTCAACGACAACGACGTCGTGCAATTGGCGGGAGTCAAGATGGGATTCTTCGAAAGCTGATCGGCGCGACGCCCGCTCAGCGTAGTTCGACCGCAACCCGTTGGCTGATTCCGCACAACAGTTCGTACGGAATCGTGCCCGCCCAGCCTGCGATCTCCTCGACGGGGAGTTGCGGACCCCATAACACGACCGGGTCGCCCAGTCGGGGCGCAACCGGTGCGTCGGTCACGTCGATCCCGATCATGTCCATCGACACCCGGCCGGCGAGGGGCGAACGCGCGCCACCGACGAGCACGGGCGTACCGGAGGCCACACTGCGTGGATAACCGTCACCATAGCCGACCGCAGCGATCGCGAGGCGCGTTTGCCGCTGCGCGGTCCAGGTCCGGCCATAGCCGACCTGCTCGCCGACGGCTACGTCCTTGACGGCGATCACGCGCGATTGCAGCGTCATCACGGCGCGGAGGCCTAGATCCGTGCCGGTCGAACCCGGCAGCGGCGAGACGCCATAGAGCAGCAGGCCCGGGCGCACCCAATCGCCCCGCGATGCCGGAAAACCCAGCAGGCCAGCGGAATTCGCAATGCAGCGCGGACCACCGAGCGAGCGTGTCGCCTCGGCAAAACACTGCAGTTGCGCGCGCGTGGCGCCGGGATCGCGCTCGTCGGCGGAGCTCAAGTGCGTGAATAAACCTACGGGCTGACGAACTTGCGTGAGGCCCTGCAGCACCTCCCACGCGTCCTTGAAGGCGCCGCCCTTGAAGCCGAGACGATTCATGCCGGAATCCAACTTCAGCCATATCGTGCAGCCTGCGCCGGGCGCCAGCGCGCGCAACAGCTCGATTTGTTCGGGCGCATGCACGACCAGCTCGAACCCGGCGGCGACGGCGGCTTGCGCCTGATCCAGATCGAATACTCCCTCGAGCAAGACGATGGTCTTGGTGATACCGGCCGCGCGCAGCAACAGGCCTTCGTCCACGCGTGCGACCGCGAACGCGTCCGCCTCTGCCAAGGCCGCGGCGACGGGGACGAGGCCGTGGCCGTAGGCGTTCGCCTTGATCACCGCCATGACGCGGGCACCGGGAGCATTGGCGCGCACGACGCCAAGATTGTGGCGCAGGGCCGACGTATCGATGGAGGCGCTGACGATCGGCTTCATCGCGGCAAGCCTATCATCGCCAGCCCCAATTGCGTCATTCCATGTCGCATCCGAGCGTGCTGAACTTTCTCGAAGAGGTGTAGCCTAAAAGACGTGATGGCAATGTCCGCGCGATGTGGCTGGCTGAATCGCGGGGCACGGATGAAATATCAAAAAAAATGGAGAGATCATGATCTACGCATCCCCTGGCGCGTCAGGCGCGAAAGTCGAATTCAAGACCCACTACGACAACTTCATCGGCGGCCGCTGGCAGCCACCGGTCAAAGATAATTATTTCGACGTCATCACGCCGATCACCGGGCGACCGTACACCAAAGCGGCGCGTTCGACCGCCGAGGACGTCGAACTCGCCCTGGACGCCGCCCACGCGGCAGCGGATCGGTGGGGGCGGACCGCTCCGGCCGAGCGGGCGAACGTGCTGCTGAGGATCGCCGATCGGCTGGAACAGAATCTCGAGAGGCTCGCCTACGCCGAGACCGTCGACAATGGCAAGCCGATCCGTGAAACCTTGAACGCCGATATTCCGCTGGCGATCGACCATTTCCGCTATTTCGCGGGTTGCGTGCGCGCCCAGGAAGGCGCTCTCAGCGACCTCGACGAGACTACGGTCGCCTACCACTTCCATGAACCGCTGGGCGTCGTCGGTCAGATCATCCCCTGGAATTTTCCGGTCCTCATGGCGGCCTGGAAGCTCGCGCCGGCGCTGGGCGCCGGCAACTGTGTCGTCTTGAAGCCGGCCGAACAGACACCAATCAGCATTTTACTGGTCGCCGAATTGATCGCCGACCTACTGCCCGCGGGTGTGCTGAACATCGTCAATGGATACGGCCGCGAAGCGGGTCTGCCGCTCGCGCAGAGCCGGCGTATCGCCAAGATCGCCTTTACGGGTTCGACCACGACCGGCCGCGTGATCGCGCAGGCGGCCGCCAACAATTTGATCCCCGCGACGCTGGAACTCGGCGGCAAATCCCCGAACGTCTTCTTCGCCGACGTCGCCGCCGAGGACGATGACTTTCTCGACAAGGCGATCGAGGGTCTCGTGCTGTTCGCCTTCAACCAGGGAGAAGTCTGCACCTGTCCCTCGCGGGCCTTGATCCAAGAAGCAATCTACGACAAGTTCATCAAGCGCGTTTTAACCCGCGTGGCCGCGATCAAGCAGGGAAATCCACTCGACACGGAAACGATGATCGGCGCACAGGCCTCGAAGGAACAACTCACGAAAATCCTCACCTATCTCGATCTGGGCAAACAGGAAGGCGCACAGCTGCTGATCGGTGGCGGTCAGACCCATTTGCCGGGCGAACTCGAAGGCGGTTATTACGTGCAGCCGACGCTGTTCAAGGGCCACAACAAGATGCGCTTGTTCCAGGAAGAGATCTTCGGCCCGGTGCTGGCGGTAACGACCTTCAAGGACGAGGCCGAGGCCTTGTCGATCGCGAACGATACGCTCTACGGCCTCGGGGCCGGCGTCTGGTCACGCGACGGCAACACCTGCTATCGCATGGGCCGTGCGATCAAGGCGGGCCGCGTCTGGACGAATTGCTATCACGCTTACCCCGCGCACGCGGCATTCGGCGGCTACAAGGAGTCCGGCATCGGCCGCGAGACGCACAAGGTCATGCTCGATCACTATCAGCAGACGAAAAACCTGCTCGTCAGCTACAGCCCGAAGAAGCTCGGCTTTTTCTAGATGGTCGACCGAGTCATCGCGACGGCCGCCGCCTTGGAGTTGATCGAGAGCCTCAAGCTCAAACACGGTCCGGTGATGTTCCATCAATCCGGCGGCTGCTGCGACAACAGCGCCGCCAATTGCTATCTGCCGGGCGAAATCACCACCGGAGCCGGTGACGTGCAACTCGGTGAAATCGGCGGTTGCCCGTTTTTCATCAGCAAGTCGCAGTACGAATACTGGAAGCACACGCAGCTGATCATCGACGTCATCGAGGGGCACGGCGGAACGTTCTCGCTCGAAGGCCCCGAGGGAAAGGCGTTTCACACCCGTTCGCGGGTCTTCACGGACCGCGAGTGGGCCGAACTTCAGGCCGAGGGCAGCGTTTAGGCTTCACACCGGCGGCGGCTCGACGATCAGCAGATAATAATCGAGCATCGCCGTGAGCGGCAGCAGTTCTTCCTTGGTATTCGACTTGACGATGTAGCCGGCGACGTGCAAGTCGTAGGCCGCGATCTTGTCGCGGTCGTCGTCGGAAGTCGTCAGCACGAAGACGACGGTGCGCGTCAGATCGGGATCGGCGCGTATCGCGCGAATCAAACCGATGCCGTCCATACGCGGCATCTGGATGTCGACGAGGAGAAGATAGGGCGGCCGCAGCTGGTCCCGACCCTCGCCGCGCAGCATCTCCAGCGCCTCGACCCCATCGACCGCGCGCACGAGAGGGTTCAGGATCTTTGCCTTGGCGAGTCCGCGTTCGACGCTCATGGCGTCGACATCGTCGTCCTCGACGAGCAACAGGGTGAGTTCATTCGGTAGCATCGAGGTCTCCTTCTCCATCGTTCTTCAGCGGCCAATCGAACCAGACACGCGTGCCCCGGACCGGCGCGGACTCTATGCCCACGGCGCCGCCTTGCAGCTTCACGAGTTTGCGCACGAGGGCAAGACCCATGCCGCTCGCCTCGACCTCGTCGCGCCGCTTCAGGGTCGTGAACATGTTGAACACCGTCTCCCGGTACGCCGGCTCGATGCCGGGGCCGTCGTCGCTGACCGTGAAGCGCAGTGCCTTGCCCTGCACGGCCACGGCGAGCGCGATCGTGCCGCTCGGCCGGTCGTGATGCTTGATCGCATTGCCGATCAGATTCTGCAGAACTTGCGCGAGCGGCGTGGGGAAGACCGCGACCGCGCTCAGCGATGGATCCTTGCTGATCGTCGTTCCAGGCGGCACTTGCAGCGTCGCGACGACCTCGTCGACGAGGCGATCCGCGGTCGTCGCGACCCCAACCTGATGGTTGCCTTTGCCAGCCCGCGCGTAGAGCAGCACGTCGTTGAGCAGTTTCTCCATGCGCAGCGCCCTGCCGGCGATCATGCCCATGCGCTGTTTGGTCTGGTCGCCGAGCGCTTCGTCGTCCTCGAGCACGAACTGTGTCAGGGAGACGATCGCGCGCAAGGGCGAGCGCAGGTCGTGCGAAGCGGTGTAGACGAACTGATCGAGTTCCTGATTGGTGTAACTCAGCTTGGCGTTGACCGCCTCGAGATCGATGCGCGCCTGCGCCACTTGCCGCTCGCTCTCCCGGCGCAGCGTGATGTCGACGATGCTCGCCTGCAGCATCGGCTCACCGCCGAGATCGTGCGAACTGATCGGACTCAGCGCGACTTCGATCGGGAACTCGCCACCGTCCTTGCGCCGGATCAGCGGGTCGCGCGATTCGAGATAGCGGCGGACGTCGAGACCTTGTGCGGCCTGCAACCGATCCGGAATCAAGCGCGCGAAGGAGCGCGCCTGCAGCTCCTCGCGGTCGTAGCCGAACAGGCGCTCGGCCTCGCGATTGAGCATCTTGATCTCGCCGTCGAGCCCGAGCAAGACGAGCGCCGTCGGCGAGGATTCGAAGATTCGGTCGAACAAGGCGAGCGACAGTCGCGTACGGCGTGCGATTTCGGTTGCGATGCCCTGGCGCAATTCTTCTGCCAAGGATAAATCAGCGCGGGACCACGGCCGGGAGTGACCGTGCACGATTTGTTGCCAGGCCGCAAACGACGAGCGCGGCGAGATGGTTCCGGTAATCGGATCGGGCGTCATCGGTTTCGTCGGATCCCCGCCCCAGGTGATGGTGAGCGCCTGCTCGGGACGAAACCACAAGATGGCATCCTGCGCGCCGTCCAAGGGCAGCACGAGCACACCGCTGTAGTGGGCAGATTCGGCGGCGAATGCCGGGTGCCGCAAGCCGAGGTCGTCGATACCGAGCACGTCCCCGTGATCGGCCGGGCAGAGCGCGGCGAAGATCGCCTCGGCGAGTTCGGGGTTCGGCGCCATGCCGATGTGATGACGTTGCCCCTGAAAGCGGATCACCGCACCGCTTGCATCCACGAGCCGCAGCAATTCGTCGCGCATCGATGCCATCGTTTCAGTCAATGGCGCCGACGAGGCCAAGCCGGCCAGGAGAGCATGCAGCGTCGCATCGCGCTGCGCCCGCTGCGCCCACACCTCGGCCTTGGACTGATTGTGCAACAGCAAGGAAACCACCTGGCCGATCATGTCGGCCATCGCCCGCAACTCGGGACCGACGTGCCGCGGCGTCAGGTGATGGCATACGAGCATGCCCCACAGTTCGGGTGCCGCAGCCGCGGCGCCGCTGCCGAGGCCGATCGTCATGCTCGCCGCGGTTCGCATGTTACGCATGAATTCGCGATGCACGGGCGAGACGCTGCGCAGCGAGCAGTGCGTCAGATCGACCGGGTCTCGGTCGGCAGCATCCGCGCCCGCGAGCAGCGGCACGGGCTCATAGCTTGAATTCACGATTACGCCGACCCGTTGGCGCAGGTACAGCTGGCGCGCCTGCGCCGGAATGTCCGAGGCCGGATAATGCTGTCCGAGGTAGGGCGGCAAGGGCGCGCAGTCTTCGGCAATCACTTCGCCATGGCCTTCCGTGCCGAACCGGTAGGCCATGACGCGGTCATAGCCGGTGATGGCACGCAGACCGGTGACGGCGAGCCGGCATAGTTCATCGACGCCCTTGGCGGTGCGAAATGAGTCGAGGATCGCCTGCGCCCGCCACAACGGCGGTCTCTGCCAGTTCTCCGGTCGCGTCGGTTCGATATCGACACAGATGCGGCCCTGGGATCGGAACGAGCGAAGATAGAGCGTCGCGGCGTCGGGGCGTACGAGCGTGTAGGTGAGTCCGATGGAATTCGTTTCATGCAGACCGGCGCCGAGCAAGGTTTCGCAAGCGCTGGCGCCAAGAACGGCGGCGAGCGTGCGCCCGAGACATTCAACCGGCGCGGTCCCGAGGATCGCTTCGAGATTGGCGCTCACCTGCGTGACGACGAGACCATCGGCGGAGGCGACGATGAGCGCACCGTGGGGCTGAATCGCCCCCGGCACATGAATGGGTTCGCGTGCACAGAGGGTCAAATCGGGCGCGGAGCCATCCTGGGCAATGTTGCCATCCGGGGCGGTAGTCATCCTCCATTATGCGACGCAACAGCCTGGTGACTATCCGGGTTTTCCCTTAAGGCACAGGCTTAACGGCGTTTAAGGCTTTAGCTCAGCTGCAGGGCGCGCTCGTTTTGGGGCTCATCCAGTTCGTCGCCGAGAAAGCCACCGGTCTGATGTGCCCATAGCCGTGCGTAGAGGCCACCGCGCGCGATCAGGCTCTCGTGCGAGCCCTCTTCGACGATGCGTCCTTTGTCGAGGATGATCAGGCGATCCATCGCGGCAATCGTCGAGAGTCGATGCGCGATGGCGACGACCGTCTTGCCCTCCATGAGACGGTAAAGACTTTGCTGTATCGCAGCCTCGACCTCGCTGTCGAGCGCGCTGGTCGCTTCGTCGAGCAACAGGATCGGTGCGTCCTTGAGCATCACGCGCGCGATGGCAATGCGCTGCCGCTGACCGCCGCTGAGCTTGACGCCGCGTTCGCCGACATGCGCCTGATATCCCGCCCTGCCCTTCGCATCGCTGAGCGTCATGATGAAATCGTGAGCCTCGGCGCCTTGCGCCGCCGCCATTAGTTCCGCCTCGGTCGCGTCCGGACGGCCATAGAGAATGTTGTCGCGCACCGAGCGATGCAGCAGCGAGGTATCCTGGGTGACCATCCCGATCTGTGCCCTCAAGCTGTCCTGGGTCACGTGCGCGATGTCCTGACCGTCGATCAAGATGCGGCCCTCGCGCACATCGTAGAAACGCAGCAAGAGATTCACGATCGTGCTCTTGCCCGCGCCGGACCGCCCCACGAGTCCAATCTTCTCGCCTGGGCGGATCGTGAGGGTGAATCGATCGATGACGGGCCTCTCGCCTTCGGCCGACTTCTTCCCGTAAGCGAAACTCACTTGTTCGAAACGGATCTCGCCGCGCTCGACCCGCAACGATGCTGCGTCGGCACGGTCGACGATCGCCGGCGGCGTCGCGAGCGTGCCGATCCCGTCCTGCACGGTGCCGATCTGCTCGAACAGGCTCGCCACCTCCCACATGACCCAGTGCGAGATGCCGTTCAGCCGCAAAGCCATCGCCGTCGAGGCGGCGACCGCGCCGATGCCGAGCAAACCATGGGCCCAGAGCCAGAGCGTGACCCCGCCCGTGCCGATGATCAAACCCATGCTGAGCGCGTGATTGACGATCTCGAAGCCGGTCACCATGCGCATCTGTCGGTAGACGGTCTGCAGGAACTCGGTCATCGCGGTGCGGGCGAAGGCCGCCTCGCGCTGCGTGTGCGAGAACAATTTAACGGTCGCGATGTTCGTGTAGGCATCGGTGATCCGCCCCGTCATCATCGAGCGAGCATCGGCCTGCGACTTGCCCACGGAGGCGAGCCGGGGAACGAAATACCAGACCGAGACCGCGTAGCAGCCGAGCCAGATCAGGAACGGCCACAAAAGCCAGAGACTGAAATCGCCCGCAACCAGCACGATGGTCACGAAATAGATCACGACGTAAACGAGAATGTCCGCCAAGATCATCCACATGTCGCGAACCGCGAGCGCGGTCTGCATGACCTTGGTGGCGACCCGACCCGCGAACTCGTCCTGGTAGAAACTCAAGCTCTGCGCGAGCATGTTGCGGTGGAAATCCCAGCGCAGTCGCATCGCGAAATTACCGGCGAGCGTCTGGCGCCGGATGAAGCTTTGCGCTGCGATCAGCAGGGTGCTGCCGGCGAGCACCGCCGCGAGTGCGAGCAGACCGCCACGCTCCGAGGTCCAAAGCTGGTCGGGTCGCACCTTCGCGAGCCAATCCACGACGTGACCGAGGATCGCGAACAACAAAGCCTCGAAAGCGCCGATCGCGATCGTCAATACCGTCATCGCGGCGATGTGGCCGCGCATGCCTTGCGTACAGGCCCAGACGAAGGCGAAGAAACCGCCCGGCAGACTTGGCGGCGGAACGTCCGGATGGGGAGGGACCAGGCTCTCGAAAAAACGCAACAAGGCGCACGCTCCGCCGTTCAGGACAAGGCGTAAGATTACCTGAACACGCCCTCGGCATACGACTCGGGCGCGAAGTTCTCGAATTTCGTGTACTGGCCCAGGAAGGTGAGCTGCACGTCGCCCGTCGGACCGTTGCGTTGTTTCGCGATGATGATGTCGGCAATGCCCTTGCGCGTCGTGTTCGGCTCGTAGACCTCTTCGCGATAAATGAGCAGGATCACGTCCGCATCTTGCTCGATCGCGCCCGAGTTGTGACTGACGACGCCCTCGGCGAGCCAACTCGCCGGACCCGGCACGGTCAAATCGAAAACTTCTTCCGTCCCCGCGGCCTCAACCGAGACGACACGATCCCAGTACACGTCCGAGTCAGACCAGATGCGCATAGCATTGCTGTCCAACAGCGTTGCGTACGAAGCGGCAACGGGCCGCGACGGCGCGAATCGAAAGTGACTGTTACCGCCATGGCTCGTGCCACGCAGCGAGGCCATCCGCCGCGTGGCTACGCCGCGCGCACGCATCGGTGCGCGCACCTCGGCGAAAACCTCGCGCGGGATCGTGTCGACATTCGTGGATGCGCGCGTACCGGCAAGATGCGCGGCCAGTCGTGCCGCGGGCTCCGCACGCGGTCCAAAAGCCCCGACGCGGGCAAGAAAGAGCGCCTGCTGTTCCGCACCGCTGACATCGACGGAATACAGTGGGCGGCCCGTGCTCGGCCGATGCTCGAGGATCCTGGCGACCACACCGAGGCGCAACAACAAGGCGGCCACATCTTCCGCGAGCCGCGTGCTGCAGGTGCTGAAATAGACACGCGGGCCGCCACGCGCCCCGGCCTTGCGCAAATGGATGCAGCCGTCGGTCGCCCAGAGGTGCTTCAGCAGCGTCCCGATCTGCGCATCACTGAGCTGGAATGTTTCGGCTGGCAGGTGTTTCTCGTGCGCCCGCTGATTGAACACGCCCAGAGCCTTGAGCCAGGCGCCAACGCCGGCCCCGCGCCAGCGATTGCCGTCATTCGCAATCACCAATTGGTGCCAGTTGCCTCGCCACGGATGGCGGCTCACGGTACTGCCCATAGCCTCGGCGGCGGCCATCACGATACGGCTGTTGTCCTCCGATGCGGTCGTGTAGCGCATGGGCTGGTGTGCAAGATAGCTACCGTCACCGACGAGGTGCCCGAGCAGAGCAAGCGCCTCTTCGCTCCAGTGCTTCGGCGTCTCGAGCGCAGGAAACCTGCGCGCGAGGGCCACTCGATCGCCCGGACCGATCTCACCGATGGTCTGCCAGCCGGCGCCCGTCCGCACACGATGATTCGTCGTGCAGCGCAGGCTTCGACCGCTGGCCAGAGTGACCTTGAGAATGGGCTTGCGCCCTTTGGACCAAACGAGGTCGCTGCGGGCGCGGACGATTTTCTGGTGCTCATCGAGCGCCCAGACCTCAGGGGTCGTACCGACGAGGTCGCGGATGGGAATGCGACTGCCGTCGCTGAGCCAGACGATCGTGTCACCGGTCACGCATTCGCGTAAATCCGACATCACCGGTTTCTTCTCGACGCGCTGCTCGACGCCGCGGTTGAGCTGGGACAAGGCGATGACCGGAACCTTGAGTTCCTTGGCGAGCGCCTTGAGCGAGCGGGAAATCTCCGAGATCTCGGTGGCGCGGTTCTCCTTCGTGCCCGCTACCTGCATGAGTTGCAGATAGTCGACGACGATGAGATCGAGGCCGCGCTCGCGCTTCAAGCGGCGCGCGCGCGCGCGCACTTCGGTCGGCGTCAGCGCCGGCGTCTCGTCGATGAAGATGCGCGCGCCCGACAGTTGCGTCATCGCAGAATCGATGCGCGGCCAATCGTCCTCGTTGAGGCGGCCGGAGCGCAGATTGCCCTGGTTGATCCGGCCGAGCGAGGAAATCATGCGCAGGGTCAGCGATTCGGCCGACATTTCCATGCTGAAGATCGCGGCGGACATGTTCGAGCCCAGCGCGGCGTTCTCGGCGATGTTCACCGCGAGCGTGCTCTTGCCCATCGACGGGCGGCCCGCGATGATGATCAGATCGCCCGGCTGCAGCCCCGAGGTCATTTCGTCTAGGACCTTGAAGCCGGTCGGGATCCCGGTCATCTTGCCCTCGGAATGATAGAGCTCGTCGATGCGGTCGACGACGCCCGGCAGCACGCTCTTGACCGCGACGAAGCCGACCTTGCCGCGTGAGCCACGCTCGGCGATCTCGAACACCGCGCGCTCCGCCTCGTCGACGATCTCACGGGCCTCGCGGCCCTCGGGCTCCAGCGCGCTGCCCGCGATGAGATTACCGGCCGTGATGAGCTGTCGCAGAATCGAGCGCTCGCGCACGATGTCCGCATAGGCGCGAATGTTCGCGGCCGTCGGCGTATCGCGCGCCAGGGAACCGAGGTAAGCGAGGCCGCCGACCTGATCGAGGAGTCCCTGGCTCTCGAGGTGGCCGGATAGCGTGACGGCATCGCAGGGCTGACTGCGTTCGATCAAGCCGGCGACGGCGTCGAAGATGAGCCGGTGGTCGTTGCGGTAGAAGTCGTCGGCGACGACGCGATCGGCGATCTGGTCCCAGGCCGCGGCGTCGAGCATGAGCCCGCCGAGCACCGACTGCTCGGCTTCGATGGAGTGCGGCGGGAGGCGCAGGCCCTCGCCGACGGTGCCCGACGATCGATTGCCTGCGCGGCTGGCCAAGTCCTTAGCGGCCTCGAGCGGCTGTTGCGGCCGCTATTCTTCGGCGATGATCGTGACGGTGAGCGTCACGTCCACGTCGGTATGCAGATGCAGCTGCACCTGGTGTTCGCCCGTCGAGCGGATCGGACCCGTGGGCATGCGCACTTCGGCGCGTGCGATCGGATGACCCGCCTTCACGGCCGCTTCGGCAATATCCGCCGTGCCGATCGAACCGAACAGCTTGCCTTCGGTGCCCGCCTTCGCCTTGAGTTCGAGCTTGAAGTTCTCGAACTGCACAGCCCGGGCCTGAGCCTGGTTCAGTTCCTCGTGCGCCTTCGCCTCGAGTACGGCGCGCTGCGCTTCGAACTGGGCGATGTTGGCCGCGGTGGCAACAGTCGCCTTGCCCGTGGGAACGAGAAAATTACGCGCGTAACCCGACTTCACTTTGACGCGATCGCCGATCTGGCCGAGGTTCGCAACTTTCTGCAAAAGAATGATGTCCATAGCTGACTCGCCGCCTAGTGCTGATCGGTGTAGGGCAGCAGCGCGAGGAAACGTGCGCGCCGGATCGCGAGCTGCAACTGGCGCTGGTAGTGGGCGCGCGTGCCGGTAATGCGGCTCGGAACGATCTTGCCGGTCTCGGTGATGTAGCTCTTGAGCGTCGCCAGATCTTTGTAATCGATCTGCTTGACGTCATCGGCGGTGAAGCGGCAAAACTTCTTGCGGCGGAAAAAACGTGCCATCGTGAACTCCTGAATGCTGGTGTGCGAACGATTGAATCAACGACCGCCGAGCGGCAGATCGTCGTCGTCGCCGTCGTCGAAGTCGTCGTGGCGGCGCGCGTTCTCATCCGGAGCCCGGGCCATCGGCGACGGCTCGGTCACGGCTTCGTCCAGCTTGACGACGAGGTGACGCAGCACGGCGTCGCTGAAACGGAACGAGCCGTTCAACTCGTCGAGGGTTTTCTGGTCGATTTCGACGTTCAGGAGCACGTAGTGCGCCTTGTGGACCTTGGAGATCGGGAAGGTCAGCTGGCGCCGGCCCCAGTCCTCGAAGCGATGCACGAACCCGCCACCGGCACTGATCATGCCTTTGTAGCGTTCGACCATCGCAGGTACCTGCTCGCTCTGATCCGGGTGGACCAGGAGCACGATTTCATAATGTCGCATTGTAGGCTCCCTACGGTTTTAGCCTCCCGTTGCGAGCGGTGAGGCAAGGAGTAATGCCGGACGACCGGCGAAAACGAGCGCGAAGGATACGCGCTCACCCCCTTGGGGTCAACCAAACTGCCCGCGGGCCGCGGGCTAAAGCCGTTGGCGCCGCGCCTCGAACAGGGCGACCCCCGCCGCGACCGAGACGTTCAGCGACTCGACCTGACCCGACATAGGGATCTTGACGAGAAAATCGCAGCGCTCGCGGGTCAAACGCCGCATACCATCCCCTTCCGCACCGAGCACGAGCGCCAAGGACCGCTCGAGATCGGCCGTGAACAGGCTCTGCTCCGCCGCCCCGTCGGTGCCCACGACCCAGACGCCGCGCTCCTTGAGGCCGTCGAGGGTTCGGGCCAGGTTCGTGACGCTCGCGACCGGCACCGATTCCGCGGCACCCGCAGCGACCTTGCGTACGACCCCGTCGAGGGTCGCAGAGCGATCGCGGGGAATCACCAGGGCGTGCACGCCCGCGGCGTCGGCGGTCCGCAGGCAGGCGCCGAGGTTATGCGGATCCGTGATCCCGTCCAGGACCAGCAGGAACGGCGGATCCGCTCCCTTGCCGCCCGCAGACGCCCGCTCGACGGCCGCCAGCAACTCGTCGTCGCTCCAGAGCGGCAGCGGCCGAACCGCCGCGACCGCGCCCTGATGGGCGACATCGCCGACCAGCTTCCCGAGCGCGCCGGGCGCGGCCGCGATGACGCGCAAGCCGACGGCCCGCGCCGCCTCGTCGAGACGGCGCATGCGCTGATCGTCGCGCGCAGCGGCCAGCCACAGCTCGAGCACGCGTTCCGGCGCACGGGCCACCAAGGCCGCGACCGCATGCAAGCCGTAGACGAACTGACGTTTCGGCTCAGCCACGACCACCGCGGCGGCGGCCACCACCATTGCCGCCCCCACCACCACCGCCACGGCGCGAACCGCCGCCCCCGCCTCCGCTACCACCGCCACCGCCACCGCCACCGCGGGAGCGACCCGACCCGGCGCCGCCGCCCGGAGCGCCGCGGCGCGGCGCGCGGACCGTGCCGTGGGACGTGCCCTCGCTGCCGTCCAGCATTTCGAAATCGACCTGGCGCTGCGCAAGGTCGACCCGGCTCAGGCGCACGCGGACTGCATCGCCCATCTGCCAGCGGCGACCCGTACGCTCGCCGACGAGGCCCATGCCGCCGGCCTCGAGTTCCCAGTAATCGCCCGGGATCGCCGAGATATGCACCAGGCCATCGATCGGCATTTCCTTGAGCGTGACGAACAAGCCGAATTCGAGTGCGCTCGAGATGGTCGCGTCGAACGTCTCCCCGACCCGCGGCTGCAGATACAGGCAGCGCAGATAACTCATCACGTCGCGCCCGGCATCGTCCGCGCGGCGCTCGCGCTGACTGCTTTCCTGACCGAGTGCCTGCAGTTCCGCGGTGCTGTACTTGTGACCGGAAGCCGAATGCGGCAGCACGGCCGCCTTGATCGCACGATGCACCAACAGGTCAGGATAGCGCCGGATCGGCGAGGTGAAATGCGCATATTCCTCGAGTGCGAGTCCAAAGTGACCGATGTTCGTCTGTTGATAGACCGCCTGGGCGAGCGAGCGGATCACGAGACTCTCGAGCAACAAGCCGTCTGGCCGGGCATGCAGCCGGTCGACCAAGGCCCGGAACTCGCGCGGCGTCGGCTTTTCGGAGAATTGCGCACCTACCTGCAGCGAGTTCAAAACCTTCTGCAGTTCGGTGACGCGCTTGTCCTCGGGCTGGCCGTGGACGCGATACAGGCTGCCGGCCTTGGCGATCCGCAGCGCAACGGCCGCCTCGACGTTGGCCGCGACCATGCACTCCTCGATCAAGCGATGCGCATCGTTGCGGGTGACGGAATAGAAGCCGTCGATACGCCCATCGTCGCCGATCCGCGCCTTGACCTCGCCACTGCGGAAATCGAGCGCACCGCGCTTGTCCCGCGCGGCTTTGAGGATGTTGTAGACGGTATGCAGGTGTTGCAGTGACTTGCACACCGCGGGCGTCATGGCCGCGCTCGCGCCGGTCTTGGGATTCTGGAGATAATTCCAGGTCTCGTCGTAGGTGAGGCGCGCGTGCGAGCGGATCACCGCCTCGTAGAACCGCGTCTTGCTGAGCTTGCCGCTGCGGCTGACGCGCATGTCGCAGACGAAGGCGAGCCGGTCGACGTTCGGCATCAACGAGCAGAGGTGATTCGACAAATGTTCCGGCAGCATCGGGATCACGCGATCCGGGAAGTAGACCGAGGTCGCGCGTGCGCGGGCCTCGAGATCCAATTCCGTGCCATAGCGCACATAGTGGCTCACGTCGGCGATCGCGACGACGAGCCGCCAGCCACCCCAACGAATCGACTCTGCATAGACGGCGTCGTCGAAGTCCCGGGAATCGGCGCCATCGATGGTCACCAAGGGCAGCTTGCGCAGATCCTCGCGATTCGCCCAATCCGACTCGCGCAGGTCCGGTGGATAGCGATTCGCCGCACGCAACACGTCGGGCGGAAACCCTTCCGGAAGGTCGTGACGCAAGATCGCGAACTGCGCAGCGAGATCCGAGGGGCGTAGACCCTCGAGCACTTCGATGATCCGGCCTTGGGCCGGCATCTCGCCGATGGGGCGCTTCGTGATCTCGACGATCACGTTGTCGTCGTCCTCGGCGCCATTGCGATCGCGCAGCGGCACTTCGACCGAATACCAGTGGCCCGGGTCCTCCGGAGTCACGCGGCCGCGGCCGGGGCCCGTGTGCCAGATACCGCCCACGTGGACGGGCGCATCGCCGATGCGCCGGATGAGCCGGGCCATGCGTCGCCCGCGATCATTGACGCCGACGGCGCGCACTTCGACGCGATCACCGTGCATCAGGGTCGCGGTGTCGGCACGCGCCAACACCAACGGCGCCGAACCGTCATTGGGCATGATCAGGACCTCGCCGCTCGCCCGCCCGCGCACGCGGCCCGCGACCCGTTCGGCCTCGCCCGCGGTGGTATAGCCGTTCTCGTCATAGAGCGCCTGTCCGTCGCGCACCATGGCTGCGAGGCGCTTGGACAAGGCATCCCGCTGCGCGTCGGTATTCAACCCCAAGCGCTTGGCGAGGCGCGCCGCAGAGAGCGGCTCGGGCGCCTCGGCGAGATGCTTGAGCAAGAGTTCACGGCTCGCGATGGGCTCCGCATAGCGGGATTTCTCGAATTCGAGATTCGGGTCCTCGCCGCGCCAATCCTTGGACGGAGTGCTCGGGCCATTGGAACGTCTGCGGGTCATGAACGACGACCGGATGAGGGAAACATATTGAATTGCTTGGGGAACATCGATTGACAAGCCTTGGTTGGTTGCGTAGATTTCGCCGCCTCGCTGATAGCGGACCCATCTTGCCCAGGTGGCGGAACTGGTAGACGCGCTGGTTTCAGGTACCAGTGGAGAAATTCGTGGAGGTTCGAGTCCTCTCCTGGGCACCATCAAATCAGATACATACGAGGAACTCGTAGTGTAATCCAGTTGCTGACCGGACGCCTAATTTACCCCGGACTGCAGCGCCAGCAGTGGCTGTATGTGGGTCGCATAGCGGCGCCAGCGGCCGATCGATGCCGCGGTGATCGGTTGACGCACCTGCCACTTGCTGTGGGTCATGATCGTCCGCGCCGTCTTATGGAAATCTAGACAGCCGGGGTCCCAGGGTAGATCGATGAACTCGACCAGGCGGCGACTCCACGCCTCCTGCTCCGCGATCAGCCCTTCGTAGGGTAGCTCGAGCAAGCTGCCGGCTGGCAAGACGCTGCGCCAATGGGCCATGAGTCGTAAATACTCACGATACTGATGGACGAGGTCGTCCAAGTCCGACGCGTAAGGATGGCCGTTGGCGAAATTGTGGCCGTAGATCGACAGGCAGGTATCGAGCGGATCGCGCTGCATGTGAATGATCCGGGCATTCGGCAAGAGCGCATGGATCAAGCCGAGAGACACCGTGTTGCCGGGCATTTTGTCGACGACGCGCGAGGCATCTCCTGCGCGTTGTGCAAGCAGTTGCAGATAGTCGGCCGTGATTTTGGCGTGCTGTTCGGGCGTCACGGACTGTTGCTGCGAGGTGGCGGCGTAGGCCGCCTCGGCGCCAACCCAAAAGGGGAGTTCGCCGGCGCCGAACGCGGCCGGATGCGAAGCGAGGATCTGCTCCGCGAGAGTCGTGCCGCTGCGCGGCATGCCGACGATGAATACCGGGCGGCGCGAATCATTGCCAGCCTCCCGATTCGCGGCAAACCAGGCTTCGTCGTAGGTCGAGATGATGCGATCGACCTGGCGGGAGGCGGCCTCCCGGTCGTAGCGCAGACCGAATTGCTTGGACAACTCGTTGGCCTCGCGATAGTGGGCGAACGCTGCGTCGTACTGCCCCGCCGCATCGCACTGCTCGCCCAGCGCATAGTGCAAGTCGATGCGGATCCGCAACGGCTGGCGCAGCTGCAGTAGGCGCTGCGCGGTGTCCGCCCAGCCCTGCGCGTCGTCGCGCTGCAAGCGACGCAGACCGAGCCAAGCCTCGGGCAGATCCGGGCGCAACGCGAGCGCCTGACGGTAAGACGCCTCCGCCTGCGCGAGATCACCTTGGTCGACCGCGAGATCCCCGGCAAAGGCATGAGCGGTTGCGAGATCCGGGCGCAACTCCAAGGCGCGGCGGCAGACATTCTCGGCATCCGCCGGGCGCCCGAGCAGCCGCAGCGTGACCGCGAACGAGGCCTGTGCCTCTGCATCGCGCGGATTCAGTGCAAGACCGCGGCGAAAGCTCTCCACCGCATCCTGGGAACGGCCAAGATCGGTGAGCACGAGACCCAGCTTCGCATAGGCATCGGCGTACTTGGGGTTAGCCTGCAGCGCCTGCCAGTGGCTGTTTGCGGCTTCCTCGAGCCGTCCCAGGTCGCGCAGCACCACACCGAGGTTATTGAGCACGCCCGCGTGTCGCGGTGCGAGCCGCAGGGCCTCGCGATAGCTCGCCACCGCCTCCTCGAGTTGACCGAGATCACGCAGCGTATTGCCGAGATTGCCGTGGGCATCGACCAGCCGTGGATCGAGCGTCAGAGCCTGCCGGCAACTCTGCAAGGACTCGGGCAGCTGGCCCAGGCTCCGTTGCGCGTTGCCGAGATTGCAGAACGCCGGCGCATACGACGGCCGCAGCCGGATCGCGCGCAAATAACAATCCACGGCCTCGGCAGGCCGCCCGAAATTCATCAGGGCATTACCGAGATTATTGAGTGCCTCGACCGAATTCGGATCAATCACGAGCGCCCGACGGCAGCTCGCGATCGCTTCCTCGAGACGGCCGGCATTATGTAAGGCATTGCCGAGATTCGAGAAAACGTCGGCATCGTTCGGCAGCAGCGCCGCCGCACCCTGCAGCGAGTCGACCGCATTCTTGCCGAGCACGAGTTGCGCTATCCCCAAGACCTTCCATGCGAAACCGAGTGCCGGAAAGCGATCGATCAGCGCACGCGCGGCGGTTTCCGCCTCCGCGTAACGGCCACTGCTCAGCAAGCCGACGAGCTGGCTCGTTTCGACCGCCGAAGGCTGCGCGATCGGGCGCGGGCCGGAGCCGGCGCGAGCGGTCGACGGCATGGAGCCGCAGCAGCGTTTGTATTTCTTGCCGCTGCCGCAAGGGCAGGGTCCGTTTCGTTCCGGCTTCAGCACGTGACAACCTCCGGCGCGCAGTCTACCCCGATGCCTTGCAATGAGCATCGATATAAGCGCGGTGGCTGGGCAACGAGGCCGCGGCGGCGGCCATTGCGGCGCGCAGCTTGGCGAGCCAGCCGGTGCCGTCGATGCTGCGGAAGCCGAGCAAAGGATCCATGCGTTCGGGCAAATTTCGCTGGCCGATGTGCACGGCGAGCCAGCTCGGCGGTCCGAACAGATCCATCTCGCGTGCGATCAGCCGCCCATAGCGGCGGAAGTGATCGATCTTGTTTTGCAGGGAATCCGGCACCCTCATATGGGCACAGTAGCGCCACAGCTCGCTGTCGTCGCGGCTCGTCAAATGATAATGCAGGATCAGAAAATCGCGGATCCGCTCCGTCTCGTTGGCGGCGACGCGGTTGAACTCATCACGGACCAGGGGATCGAAATCGCGATCCGGAAAGAAGGCCAGCAGCTTCGCGATATTCGCCTGGATCAGGTGGATGCTGGTCGACTCGAGCGGTTCGAGAAAGCCGCTCGCGAGGCCGACGGCAACGACGTTCTTGTTCCAGGCGAGCTTGCGTCGCCCGGTCGTGAACCGCAGCGGCCGGGGATCGGCGAGGGCCGCGCCGTCGAGATTGGCGAGCAAAGTGCGCGCCGCCTCCTCGTCGCTGATCGCCGCGGAAGCATAGACGTAGCCGTTGCCGGTGCGATGCTGCAAGGGTATGCGCCACTGCCAGCCGGCCGCGCGCGCGGTCGACCGCGTGTACGGAGTGAAATCTCCGGCCGCCGCGCAGGGCACGGCCAGCGCGCGATCGCACGGGAGCCAGTGCCCCCAGTGCTCGTAGCCGGTCGCGAGAGCCCCCTCGATCAGCAGACCGCGAAAACCCGAGCAGTCGATGAATAGTTCTCCTGCGAAGCTGCGGCCATCGCCGGTCTGCACGCTCTCGACGAAACCGGACTCCGAGTTCAAGCGCACGTTGGCGATCTTGCCCTCGGCGCGCACGACCCCGCGCGCTTCCGAAAATTCACGGAGGAATGCCGCATACAGGCCGGCATCGAAGTGGTAGGCGTATTCATAGGTCGACAAGACGTTGCGCGGATCGGTCAGCGGCGGCGCGAACCTGCCTTGCGCGGCGGCGTTCCAGGCCATCGAATAATCGTCGAGACTCGTCGCCTGCCCTTCGCGATGCGCGCGATACCAATACTGATGCAGTTGCACCATGTCGAAGGAGCGGCCGAAACTGCCGAACGGATGAAAATACCGTACACCGGTTTGCGCCCAGTCGATGAACTGGATGCCGAGTTTGAAAGTGCCCTTGGTGCGCCTGACGAACTGGTTCTCGTCTATGCCCAAGGTCTCGTTGAAGGTCTTGATCGGCGGGATCGTCGCCTCCCCGACGCCGACCGTGCCGATTTCCTCCGACTCGATCAGAGTGATCGCGCAGCTCTTGCCGAGCGCGTGGCTCAAGGCGGCCGCAGTCATCCAGCCGGCAGACCCACCGCCGACGATCACGACGCTGCTAATTCGGCGATCTGGCTGGGTCATGCGAGGACACCGCTAAAACGGGGGTGAGGGCAGCATGTTAACCCGACGGCGAAACTGATGGCCCGGGAAAGCAGGCCATCAGCTTCGTTGCACGTCGCACTTAGAACTTGTATTTCACCGTGGCCGTGACCGTGCGGCCGAGCATCGCACTGTTTTCCGCGATCACCGTGCCGGGGCCGGTCGGCACCACGCTCGAAACCGCGCGGTAGCCCAGCGTGTTCAGCAAGTTGTTCGCGTTCAAGCCGATTTCCAGGTTGTCGTACGGGCGCAGCTTGGCAAAGCCGTTGAAGAACACCTGACCTTCGATCTGATATTGATCGTTGTCGCCGACGTAGGAATTCGACTGACCGCTCGCGCTCACGCCCGCGGCCCAGAGTCCCGTGTCGTAAGCCGGCGAGAAGCGATAGACCCAGTGCGGCTGATTCTTCGCGGTGCTGCCCGCCGACACGCCCACCGTGTCGGACTTCGTGATCACCGTCGTGTCGTAAGTGACATCGCCGGTGATCGAGAAGTTGCCGTAGTGAACACCGCCGTCGAGTTCCACGCCGTAGGCGCGATAGGATTGTTCGACGACGCCCACGACGACGTTGTCGACGGTCGTAGGATCGTAGGTGTTGACGGAAGTCGTCGCATGGTAGACGTCGGCTTCCACGTCATAGGACGCCCCGAACGCATGGCCCCGGTTCTTGACGCCCAACTCTTGCTGGCTGACGCGATCGAGGGCCGCGGTCGAGCCGGCGGTGTCGAGCGAGCCGTCCTTGTTGAAATAGCCGTTCAGCAACAAACGGTCGGCATTGAAGCGACCGCCCTGGCTCGCGCGCGCGAACACGCTCGTATCGTCGTTGACCGCATAGAGTCCGCCGATCGTCCACGAAGTATAATTCTTCGTGTAATCGACGACTTCCTGGGTTCCGCCCAAGGTGGCGACCGGCAGGGTTGCGCTGCCGAGATTGTCCTGCACCGTGATCGAACCGAAATCGGTCGCTTGGCCCTCGGCCCAGCCGGCCGCGTGCACCGAGTCGTAGCGCAGGCTGGCGTCGAAGTTGAAATCCCCGATCTTGTCGCTGATGGAGAGATACGGCGCGTCGTCCGTATAGGAGACGTCGTACTGCCGCGCGCCCCAGTTGTTGTTGAACCCCGATTGTCCCGCGGCCGTGAGCTGCGTGCCCGTGCCGTTCGGACCCGAAAAGAGGTCGAGCTGAGCCGGGTTGCTGCCCGAGAGTTGCGAGTAGGAGCCGTTGACGTGCCAGGTCATCGCGATGTTCTGCAGCATGTGGAACCAACCGGCACGCCCCGTGATGTGGTTCGAATCGAAGTCGAGATTGCCGGCAAAGGCGAGATCGTTGACCCAGCCGCCGACGTTGTTCATCGACACGTCGATGTTCGGGTTGGTGTTGAGATAGCTGCTGTTGTAGTTCTGACCCTGCAGCGGGCCATTCGCATAGACGATCGAGCCGACGGTGTGCCCGTTGACCGTCGAGCCAAGCACGCTCGAGGTTGGGGTCACGGTCAGGAACTGGGTCGCGAAGGTGCCGGTCATGATCGTGTAGCGGAACTTGTCGTCGACCGAGAAGTTGTCGCCGAACTCGTTGTGGAAAGCGCCGCCGAAGGCGGTCGCGAGCGGGTGGATACCCTGCATCGTCTGCGAGGAGATCGCGTTCGACCCGTAGTTGACGACGTTGAACGACTGGTTCTGGATCGACTGGTTCGATTGGTTGCGTGCATCGAAGCCGGGATACGGACTGTAGTTGCCGATCACGCCGCCGCCGTTGACGGTCGCGAGCGAGGGCATCGAGGTATAGGTCGGCTCCATGTCGTCCAAACGCTTGAAGTCGAAGCGGATGTAGCCCTTGTCGTCGTTGATGGTCTTGGTGATGTTGCCCTTGATCTGGTAACCCTGCTCGGCGGTGTAGTCGATGTGGGTCGGACCCTCGCCGTCCTTGATGAAGCCGCCGACGTGGAAACGCACGGTGTCCGAAATCGGACCGCCGTAGGCGAAATCGACGCGGTTCTCTTCGTAGCCGATCGCCTTGCTGAGCGCGACGACGCCTTCCTCGGTTTCACCGGTATTGCTGATGTAGTTGATGACGGCGCCCGGCGCCTGCGAGGCCATGGTCGCGGCCGAACCGCCGCGGACCGCTTCGACGCGTGCGACGTTGTAGTCGTAACGCGTCCAGTAGTCGCCATTGCCGAACTGCAAGTCGCCGAACAGCACCGTCGGCAGACCGTCTTCTTGAATCTGCACGAACGGGCCGCCGCCGGTCGTGACGGGCAAACCGCGGACGCCGATGTTGGCATTGCCGCCGGGACCGGCCGTATCTTGCGGTTGCAATCCCGGGATCAGCCGCAGCACTTCAGCCTCGGATCGCGGCGTGAAATTCTGGATCTCCTGCGCGCTGACGTCGGTCACCGACATCGAACTGCGCAAGCGCGAGGTGTCGCCCGCGGATGCGGTGACGACGATTTCGGACAGCGAATCGCCGCTCTCGGCGGCTGGTGGTGCGGCCGCGGCCTCATTATCCGCCGCGTAAGCGCACAGCGGTGCTGCGGTCGCCAGCGAGCTGGCGAGCACGTGCAGTACGGCGCGCCGAACCATAGGATGATTCCTAGTCGTTTCCATGATTTTTCCCCATTCCGTCGTTGTGTTTTGCGTTAAAGCAGAATCCAGCCGCTGCGAATTACAGCAAACTGTGGAATCGATTGCAAGAAATCCATGACGAGGCACGGTTGTTGCGACTTGTTGAGTCATTACCGCGACTTTCGGCCGTTTTTTCGCGAGCATGTCCGCACTTTGTTGCATTGAAGCAACGCGTTTCCATTCGATTTCACTCGGCGCCGCCACGCCGGGCGTAGCCGCGACTAACGCGGGGCGCGCACGTCGAACGCCAGCACGAGTCGTTCGCCGCTCGCGAACGGCACGGTTCGATGCCACATCGTCGCGGGGAAGAGCACGAGCCGGCCCGGCTTGGGTTCGATCTCGAGGTAAGGCGCAAGCCGCAAACCCAACTCCGGCGGCGGCGTGCCGAAGCTCAAATACCCGGACGGTGGCCTGCCGAGCGCCGCGGGCGGCGGCAACGACACATAGAAGGCGGAACTGATCCAGCCCTTGGGATGGGTGTGACTGACATGGTAGCCCTGCGCCTGGAGACGCACCGACCAACTGCCGCCGTAACGTATCGGGCGGCCGCGCGTGCCGGCCAGCAAGGGATGTCCCGGTTGCGCGACGGGCAGGCGGGCAAGGTACTCCTGGATCGCGGCCTCGAAGCGCTCGCGCGCGGTCTCGACGATGGCTTCATTGCGAAAGAACAGCTGTCCGTCTGTTTGCGTGCCACCGCGGACTGACTGCTCGAGATACGGCGCCCGCGCGGTGTGTAAGCCGCGCAGCAAGGCCGCCAACTCCTCGAGCTCGATCGCGCTGAAATCGAGATCGAACGCGCGCACGTAGGGCGGTGCGCCGTCGAGCCACTGCGCACGGGCATCACCGCCCAAGCGCCAAATCAGCGATAGATACGGCCAGGCGGTCGTTGCCGCCGGGGTCTCGAGCAAACGCACAGCCGTGGCCTCGGCGGCCTTCAGTCGACCGGCGCGCAAGCAGTGGCGGACGAAGGCGAGCTCACGGACCGGATCCTGCAGCATTGCAGTGGCCGCGAACAATCGCTCCGCTTCCAGCGTCTCGCCCGATTCGCTCGCGACGAACAGACGTGCGAGCAGTAGGGCTTGCTCCGGACCGAGTGCCTGCTCGGCTGCGCCGAGCACGGCGCGCGCGGCCGGCCAATCTCGCACCTGCGCCAAAACGCCGAACCAGGCGAGCCACAAGCCGCGATTCTGTGGCTGCGCGCGCGTCGCTTGCGCATAGCTTGCGGCGTAGTCCTCGGTTTCGCCGCGGGCCCAGCGCATGCCGGCCAGCGTCTTGTGGCCCTCGAGCCAGCCGGGTTGCCGGGCGAGCGCCGCTTCGATGAGTTGCTCCGCCCGCGCCTGCCGGCCTTCCGCCGCCTCGGCGAGCGCCGCACCGCGCAGCACCCGCAAGTCCTCCGGCGCGAGCCCCCGCGCCCTGGCGAACAAGTCCGCGGCCGGCAGGCCACGCGCATACGCGGTCTCCGCCCGACCGAGCGCGGACAAGGGATCCTCGGGTTCCAGCTCGACCGCACGTGCAAACGCGGCCGCGGCAGCATGCATGCGCTGCTCTTCGCGCTCTGCGAAACCGAGCAGACGCCAAGCCGCCGCGAGATCGGGACTCGCGCGCGTGAGCGCGGTCAGTAAATCAACCGCGATATCGG
>Ga0116226_10000122_pt1 | contig 57532 bp, 49 predicted proteins | sample S1TSphfallax_FD_89692 | JGI IMG/M metagenome (GOLD analysis project Ga0116226, IMG submission 89692) | Host-associated microbial communities from peat moss isolated from Minnesota, USA - S1T2_Fa - Sphagnum fallax MG | ecosystem: Host-associated > Plants > Peat moss > Unclassified | place: USA... | reverse complement strand
TTCACACTCTGCCGTACGTATCCTCGAACCGGACGATATCGTCTTCGCCGAGATAGCTGCCGGATTGGACCTCGATCAGATGCAGCGGGATGCGGCCGGGATTTTCCAGCCGGTGATTGGTGCCGAGCGGGATATAGGTCGATTGGTTTTCGCTCAGCATGATTTCCTCGTCGCCGCGCACGACTTTGGCGGTGCCGCTGACCACGACCCAATGTTCGGCGCGGTGATGATGCATTTGCAGCGACAGCTTGGCGCCGGGCTTCACCATGATGTGCTTGACCTGGACCCGGTCGCCCTCATGGATCGAGCGATAGGTGCCCCACGGCCGGTGTACGGTCGCCAGATGGGTGAGTTCCGGGCGCTTGTCGCGCTTCAGCTGATCGACCAGCTTCTTGATATCTTGCGCCCGGTTCATTGGTGCCACCAGCACCGCATCGGCGGTCGCCACCACCACCAGATCCTTGACGCCCAGCGCGGCCAGCAGGCGTTCTTCAGTCCGGAAATAGGAATTCTCACACTCGACCGCGACCACATCGCCCAGCGTCACATTCTGGTCGTCATCCTGCTTCGGCGAGACGCTCCACAGCGCATCCCAGGCACCGACATCGCTCCATCCCATTGAGACCGGCACCAGCGCGGCCTTGTCGGTTCGCTCCATCACCGCATAATCGATCGATTCGCTGGCCGCGCGCTGGAATCCGGCCGCATCCAGCCGGACGAAATCGAGATCGCGCTTGGCGTCGGTCACCGATGCCCGCACCGCCTCGACCGTCTCCGGGAAATGTCGCGTGAGCTCCTCCAAATAAAGCCCGGCCGGAAACAGGAAAATCCCGCTGTTCCAGCTATAGTCGCCTGACGCGATATAGGCCTCAGCCCGCGCCCGGTCCGGTTTCTCGACAAAGGCCTCGACGGTAAAGCCGCCGCCGCGCAGCGCATCGCCCTGCTTGATATAGCCATAGCCGGTCTCCGGCCGGTCGGCCGTGATCCCGAACGTCACCAGCCGGCCACCGGCCGCCAGCGCCGCGCCGGTGCGCACCGCCGCCAGAAACGCCGCACTATCCGCAATCGAATGGTCCGACGGCATCACCAGCATCAGCGCATCAGGATCAAGCTGCTGCAGCCAAATCGCCGCGGCCGCAGCCGCGGGTGCGGTGTTGCGGATCGCCGGCTCCAGCATGATCGCCTTCGGCGTGAGGCCAATCTGCCGGAGCTGCTCGGCGATGATGAAACGATGATCATCATTCGCCACGATCAGCGGCGCCTGAAACAAACCCGCCGCCATCACCCGATGCACCGATTCCTGCAGCAAACTATGGTTCGACAACAGCGGCAGCAATTGCTTCGGATAGGCCGACCGCGACATCGGCCAGAGCCGCGTGCCCGACCCACCCGACAAAATCACCGGATAAATCGACCCGGCGCCACCGCCCACATCACCTTGCTGCATCTCGTCCCAACTCCTCGACCTCGCCCGGCATCAGGAAAATAACGGACGCCAGCACTTAGTGGGACGTTGAATTGACGGCGCTGCCAACAGTGGAGAACGAAGATTTTACCACATTGCCCATGATCTGGACCGACACCACGATCCCCACCAGAATAACCAGCGCAATCAAGCTATACTCAACTGCGGTGAGGCCTCGGTCATCATCGCAGAGCCGCTTTATCAGACTTTTCATCGAATCTCTCTTCACCGAGGTCGGAAGCGGCTTGGCTTCATCCCCAATTTCAAAAATCCAAGCGCTCACCATCCGACGACGATCAAACCGTGCGATTGATCTGGTTGCGCGCTAGAGGGTGTCACAGTTTAGCATAATTTAGCCGCACATTGAATAATACAGTCATCCTCGAAAGGGTGGCACGGTCGATCATCCGGCATATTTCATTTTCTTGAATGTGTCCGATGGTGAGGATAACACAGAGGCAGCGTATCGCGATGCCCCGCAAGCGGTTGAAGGAGATGAGTGTGGACGCGACGTTGACGCCTGACGGCGCTCATTCTCCCGCCCCGAAGCAGCATTATAGTACGGACGGCATCGCGCCGCTCGAACGTCCCTCACGGCTGACGCGGTTTTTCATGGCGATTGTGGCCTGGACAGAACGGCTGAACCTCCGTTATTCGGCGGTCGGCAACCCTCCAGTCTATAGCAATTCTACGTTCCCATGGGTTGCCGCTATCGAGCGGGAATGGGGCCTCATTCGTGCCGAGCTCGACCGCGTGCTCAGCCGGCAGAGCGAATTGCCGAGTTTTCAGCATATTTCGAGTGATGTAAAAACCATCACGCAGGATGCGGGCTGGAAAACCTTCATTCTAACCGGCTATGGCTTGAAATCGACGCAGAATATCGCGCAATGTCCTGAGACATGGCGGATCGTTCAGCAAATTCCGGGGCTGAAGACCGCAATGTTCTCGATTTTCGAGCCTGGCAAGCATCTCCCGCCGCATCGCGGCCCGTATAACGGAGTCTTGCGGCTGCACCTAGGATTGAAGGTACCGACTCCGGCGGATAAGCTGGCGATCCGCATCGATGATACGGTTTGTCATTGGACCGAAGGTCGGGCGCTGGTATTCGATGATGCCTACGAGCACGAAGCCTGGAACCTGACCGACGAAACCCGCGTGGTCCTGTTTGTCGACTTTGTCAAACCCTTGCATTTCCCCGCGCGCTTCGTGAATTGGCTGCTGCTTAATCTCGCGGTGTTTACCCCGTTCATTCGCGAAGGCGCAGAGAATCACAAAGAATGGGAAAATCGCTTCTATCAGAAATGACCTGATGGGCGATGCGGCCGCGGCGCTCCTCAGCCAAGGCGACAGGCTGCTCGACGAAGGGCGCTGGGCCGACGCGGCGGCGCTTTATCGGCAGGTATCGGCGCAGCACCCGGATAACATTCCGGCCCGCTTCAATCTTGGCGTGGCGCTAACCCGGGCTGGGATGCTCGGTGATGCCGAAGCTGCCTACCGGCATGTGCTCAGTGTGCAGCCCGACATGGTGACAGCGAGGTTCAATCTTGCGCTCATTCTGCAAAGCCAGGCCCGATTGGCAGAGGCGATCGACGCGTATCGCGTGGTCCTGGAACGCGCACCCGACTGGATCGATGCCAAGGCCAATCTTGCGATAGCGCTGCGGAGTGCCGGTGAGCCGGAAGCTGGCCTGCCCTTTTTAATCGATGTGGCCGCGTCGCGAGCGAATGCTGCATCCGAAATGATGGTGGGAACGGTGCTGAAGGAATTGCGCCGTCTGCCGGAGGCGATCGCCGCGTTCGAGCGGGCGTTGGGTCACGCGCCACGGGATGAAATGGTGCGATTTCAGCTCGGTATGGCCCTCGCCGAGCATGGCGATGCGCAATCAGCCCTGAAGCAATTTGCGGAAGCCGTAGCGATCAATCCGGCGTTCGGGTCGGCCCAGATCAATCTTGGGGTCACGCTGCGCGGGCTGGGTCAGCCGGAGGCGGCCTATGATGCGTTGTGCCAAGCGCGCGCATTGGCGCCCGAATCGCCAGTCTGCCTCGCGGCGCTCGCCGATACATTGCAGGATCTGGAACGGTATGATGAGGCTTTGCCGCTTTATCGGCAGGCGCTGGCGATCCGTCCAGATCATGCCGACTCACTCGCCAAGCTGGCCGCCGCCTTGATTCAGTTGCATCGACCCGAGGAAGCGATCGAGGCGATCCAACAGGCGCTATTGTTGCGGCCCGATGATTGGGTCGCCTGGGCTCATCTCGGCAATGCCGAAGCGGAAGCAGGCCGGACGGATGCGGCGATCACCGCCTATCGCCACGCGCTGGACCTCGCCCCGGACGTACCGGAAACATGGTGCAATCTTGGTGTGGCCTTGCGCGATGCCGAGCGGTTTGATGAATCGTTCGCCTGCTACGCCCGCGCGCTGGCCCTTGCCCCGGACTTTGCGGTCGCGCACTGGAATGCGGCGCTCGGCCGATTGCTGCTGGGCCAGTTCGAGCAAGGCTGGTCTTTATATGAATGGCGCTTTCAGCGTGGCGAACTCGCCCGAACCGCACGGCATTTTGACGTACCGCTCTGGGTACCGAGCCCGTCCGCCGATGCCGGCAAACGCATCCTGATCCACGCCGAACAGGGGTTGGGTGATACGCTGCAGTTCATTCGCTATATTCCGCTCCTGCGCGCGCTTGGCCTGTCGGTCACGGTCGAAGTCCAACCCTGTCTCCAGCGCCTGATAGCGCAGTCTTTGCCTGATATCGCCATTCTGCCCCGCGGCGCGCCATGGCCCGAGATTGATTGCCATTGCCCACTCCTCAGTCTGCCGCATCGTTTCGGGACGGATGTGACGACCATCCCTGCCGCGGTACCTTATCTCGTGGCGCTTCCCACTAGGCCGGCGCAGGCGATCTTTACGGTCGGCCTCGCGTGGGCTGGCAATCCCCGGCACCCGAACGACCACAATAGATCGCTTGCGCTGGCGCAACTATCGCCGCTGCTCGAGCTCGCATCGATCCGATTTGTCAGCCTGCAAAAAGACCTGCCGGCGCGGGATCAACCAACGCTGAACGAATTCGGCGACCGGCTGGAGCAGCCTTGTTACAGCGAGGATTTCGTGCCGACGGCCGAGCGTGTCGCGGCGCTTGATCTCGTTATCACTGTTGATAGTGCGATTGCGCATCTGGCTGGCGGTCTCGGGCGGCCGGTATGGATCCTGCTGCCGCGAGTGCCGGATTGGCGCTGGATGCGGGAACGCAGCGATAGCCCTTGGTATCCGACCGCCACGCTGTTTCGGCAACCGACCCCAGGCGATTGGGAATCGGTGATTTCGCTAATGCGCGCGCACCTCGCTAAGCGCGCGAGCTGCACGATTTAGCGGTTCGATTTGGGATGGGTGCCATTCCATTTTGCACCGCACCATGACGATTGACTTGCCGGAAACCCGGTTCTATCTCTCGGCAAGCGTTTGCAAAAACGTAACTTTCCGTGGCAGACCAGACCGAGGCGTCGTCCATGCCCACATCAAGCCGGCCCACGTCACCGCATCTCCAGGTGTACAAGCCGCAAATCACATCGCTCCTCTCGATCACGCATCGGGCATCCGGAATCGCGCTCAGCATCGGCGCCATCCTCTTCGTCTGGCAATTGGTGGCAGCTGCATCCGGCCCCGCGCAATTTGCGTCGTTCCAGAGCTTTATCGGCTCCTGGATGGGACTGGTTATGCTGGTGGCGTTCAGCATCGGGTTTTTCTTTCATCTGGCGAATGGCATTCGGCATCTCGTCTGGGATGCCGGCTACGGGTTTGATCTGCCGACCGTTTATCGGTCCGGGCTCGCCGTTCTGGCGGCGACTGCCGGCTGCTCGGCGATTACCTGGATCGCCGTCCTCGTCCTTTGGAGATCATAATGGCGGATCGTATGGCGTCGCCGTTGGCGCGCGTCCGGGGGCTGGGATCAGCCCGCGAAGGGGCCAAGGAATGGTGGCTTTACCGCGTCGGTTCGGTGGCGCTGGTGCCGCTGTCGATCTGGTGGATCGTCGCCGTTATCGCCCATACCGGCGCCGATTATGCGACTTTCATCGACTGGCTGCGCAGCCCGATCCCTGCGATCCTGCTGATCATCACAAATGTCGTGCTGTTTCAGCATATCGCGCACGGGCTGCAATCGGTCGTCGAGGATTATGTCCATCATGACGGGGCCAAGCTGGGCGCCGTGATTGGGATCAAATTCGGCTGTGTCGTACTCGCCGTCGCCGGCATCTTTTCGGTGCTGCGCGTTGCATTCGGAGGCTGAGCATCATGGCCGAGGCCTATAAGATCATTGACCATACCTACGACGTCGTCGTCGTTGGTGCCGGCGGCGCGGGGCTTCGTGCCACGCTCGGCATGACCGCGACCGGTCTTAAGACCGCCTGCATCACCAAGGTTTTCCCGACCCGCAGCCATACCGTCGCGGCGCAGGGCGGCATCAGCGCCGCGCTCGGCAATATGGAAGAGGATGACTGGCGCTGGCACATGTACGACACCGTCAAAGGGTCGGACTGGCTGGGTGACCAGGACGCGATCGAATATATGTGCCGTCAGGCGATCCCGTCGATTATCGAGCTGGAGCATTTCGGCGTGCCGTTTTCACGCACCGCCGATGGCAAGATCTATCAGCGCCCATTCGGCGGCCATACCGCGCATTTCGGCAAATCGATGGTGAAACGCGCCTGCGCCGCCGCCGACCGGACCGGCCACGCGATCATCCATACGCTCTATCAGCAGAGCCTGCGCCACAATGCCGAATTCTTCGTCGAGTATGTGGCGCTCGATTTGATCATGGATGAAGAGGGCGTGTGCCGCGGGGTGATGGCCTGGGATCTCCAGGACGGCACGATCCATCGCTTCCGCGCCCATCTCGTGGTGCTCGCGACCGGCGGCTATGGCCGCGCCTATTTCTCCTGCACCTCGGCCCATACCTGTACCGGTGATGGCAACGCGATGGTGTTACGCGCAGGCCTGCCACTCCAGGATATGGAATTTATTCAGTTCCACCCGACGGGGATCTATGGCGCCGGCTGTCTCATCACCGAGGGTGCCCGCGGCGAAGGCGGGTATCTGACCAATAGCGAGGGCGAGCGCTTCATGGAGCGCTACGCGCCATCGGCCAAGGATCTGGCGTCGCGTGATGTGGTCAGCCGGGCGATGACGCTGGAAATCCGCGAAGGCCGCGGCTGCGGCGCGCATCAGGACCATATCATGCTCCATCTGGAGCATCTGGATCCGTCGGTGCTGCATGCCCGCCTGCCCGGCATTTCCGAGACCGCGAAGATTTTCGCCGGTGTCGATGTGACCAAGGCACCGATCCCGATCCTGCCGACCGTTCATTATAATATGGGCGGTATTCCGACCAATTATCATGGCGAGGTATTGCGTCCGACCGAGAGCGACCCGGACAGCATTGTCCCCGGTCTGATGTCGATCGGCGAAGCGGCCTGCGTCTCGGTCCACGGGGCCAATCGCCTCGGCACCAACTCGCTGCTGGATCTCGTCGTGTTCGGGCGCGCCGCGGCCCATCGTGCGGTCGAAATCGTGAAGCCGAACGCGCCGCACAAGCCCCTGCCCGCCGATTCGGCCGATGCCGCCCTGGCACGGTTCGACCGGATCCGTAATGCCGCGGGCAAAACCAAACCGGCCGAGATCCGCCTCGAGATGCAGCGCGTCATGCAGAATAACTGTGCCGTGTTCCGCACCACCGACGTGCTGGCCGAAGGCGTCGAGAAAATCCACCAGATCGCCGACAAGATGCCAGATCTCGCGGTGGCTGACCGCTCGCTGGTCTGGAATTCGGATCTGGTCGAGGCGCTGGAACTGGATAATCTGCTGGGTCAGGCTGTGGTGACGCTGCATTCGGCCGCGAATCGGACGGAAAGCCGTGGCGCCCATGCCCATGAAGATCATCCCGACCGGGATGATGTGAATTGGATGAAGCATACGGTCGCCTGGCTCGATCCGGCGCAGCATGAGGTCAAGATCACCTATCGCCCGGTGCATCTCTTCACGCTGACCAACGAAGTTGACGTCTTCCCGCCGAAGCCGCGCGTTTATTAAGAGGATCGACGCTATGGTCGAACTGGCACTGCCCGCAAATTCGAAGGTCAAGGAAGGCCGAGTCTTCCGCGCCGCCTCCACACCCAAACGCGGCCGCAACGTCAAAATCTATCGCTGGAACCCGGAAGACGGCCAGAACCCGCGAGTCGACACATTCGAGATCGATCTCGATAGCTGCGGGCCTATGGTTCTGGACGCGCTGATCAAGATCAAGAACGAGGTCGACTCGACGCTGACCTTCCGCCGCTCGTGCCGCGAGGGAATTTGCGGCTCCTGCGCAATGAATATCGACGGCACCAACACGCTGGCCTGCCTGAAGCCGATCGATGAGATCAAGGGCGAGGTCCAGATCTATCCGCTGCCGCATATGCCAGTCGTCAAGGATCTGGTACCCGATCTGACGCAGATCTATGCGCAATACACCTCGATCAAGCCATGGCTGCAATCCGAAACCCCGCCCCCGCCGGATCGCGAACGGCTCCAGTCGATCGCCGAACGCGAGCAGCTGGAAGGCTTGTGGGAATGCATCCTGTGCTTCTGCTGCACCACCAGCTGCCCCAGCTATTGGTGGAACGGCGATCGCTATCTCGGGCCGGCAATTCTGCTCCAGGCCTATCGCTGGATCGCGGATAGCCGCGATGAGGCGACCGGCGAGCGACTCGACGCCCTGGAAGATCCGTTCCGGCTCTATCGCTGCCACACAATCATGAACTGCACCCGAACCTGCCCCAAGGGGCTTAACCCGGCGAAGGCGATTGCGGAGATCAAGAAGCTGATGGTCACGCGCAAAGTCGCGTGAATCGCCATCGATTCCCACTCCCTCCCCTTTTTGGGGTGGCGCGGAGCGATGGGTGGGGTCTCGTGCCACAGCGATATTCAGTTCACGCCCACGTCGGTGGTGTCTGCCGTGCCGCAACGGTCCGCGCTAATACACCCCCGGAATGAGCCGCGCCGTTCGCGCTGCATAGGCCGCATATTCCGGGAAGGCACGGCGCAGCACGGCTTCCTCGAGTCGCATGCGCTCGATCTGGAGGGCAACGTGGCAAACCAGCAAGATATAGCTCCAGGGCGGGCTATAGAGAATGGCCGAGCCGACAATCATCACCTCCTCCACCAGATAGAGCGGATGGCGGACCCAGCGATAGGGTCCCACGATCACCAGACGGCGCGCCTGCGGCACGATGCTGAACGACCGCCCCAGCCATAAAACGACAATCAAACTGCCGCAGCCGCCGATCAGCAAAAACAACGAAGACACGATGCTGAGTCCATACGAGAGCGGCGCCATCGGAATGGGGAGGCGCAGGCTGATCAGCAGCAAGAAAAGGAACGTGCCGAGAAAGGCGACACAACGCGGATAGAGCCCCCGCGCCGTGTCGATCGGCCGACGACGCACCAGGACCAGCCCAATAAGGACGAGATTGAATAAGGTCAGCACGATCACCGGGAGATTCAGCACCCAATCGCTCAGACTGAACCCGCCCAAACCGTGCGCTTCGACGATTTCGATCCCGGTGCGGATTCGGATTACGGCGGAAAATCCGAACCATCCGGCGACCAGCAGCCGCGGAAACCATTCCTCGAGCCACTGGGCTACGGGGTCCGTGCGTGGGGGGCGGCGAAAGAGTGCCATCAGAGTCGTGGCCCCGCTGTTGGATTAGGTCGATTCGGGGCGTAAAACGTATGATTCAATATAATCGTCCCTGCGCCATCTCCAAGTCTCAATGTTCATATATCTACCAACCTAGCCCGACGATCTCTGTAACATCATTTCGCGTTTCGCGGTGGATGTTATGCAGCCTACGGCGGAGCCCGACGGTTAGACGTTGCAACGAACAATGCCGGCAACAAAATCGGGCGTAATCGCCCTATTCTCCGCTAAACACATGTATTACCACACATCTTCTCAGTCTGCCGCGTTTCGAGAAGGCTGCGCACCCGCGGCGCATTGTCCACTTGCGACCAACCTATCTATCAACTAAGGTTTATCTCGAATTTAGATAGACAGGTTTGGCATAAATCATGCTGGGTATGAAGCGACTTCGGTCAGAGCTCGCACGTCTCAAACGCGACACACGCGGCAGCTTCATCATGGTGTTCGGCCTGACGCTTGTCCCGATGCTGGGTCTGCTTGGGCTCGGCGTCGATTTCAGTGCAGCAAATCGCCTGAAGACCGGTCTGGATGCGGCGAACGACGCGGCGTTGCTTGCTGGGTTGACCGCCGCACTGCAATATATCGAATACAAACAAGGCAGCACGAGTACTGATGTCACGAATACGGCAATAACAAACGCTGTCACTCTTGCAAAGACCGTTTTTGCAGCGGACGCCGCTAATCTGCCATTAGACACGCCGAAGTCGAAATTCGATGTGATTGCTAACTATGCTAACAATTTGCAAATAATCCGCACGACAGATGGGCTGACCCTGGACGGGGCGTCCCCGTATATCGCTGCTTCGCACAACATCTTCGGTGAACTTTTTGGGGTATCAGACTGGCTCGTTCAAGGGAACGCAACCGCCGCTATCGAATTACCCCTATACACACGGTTCTATATGCTTTTGGATATTTCGCAGTCGATGGGAATTGTTGGCCTCCCTCAGGATGAGGCAAATCTCCAGGCACTGACCGCTCGATATCAACCTCCGGAGAATAACGCCACTCCAGGCGAGGGCGGCTGCATTTTTGGATGCCATATTCCATTGTACAATACTGCTATAAATCCCGTTACCAATGCTCAATATTGTCCTGCAAATAACTGTCCGTCTTTCGAGTCTATCGCGGTGGCTAACGGAATTAAAATGCGGATTGATTTTCTAAGGAGTGCCGTTAGTGACGTCATCGGTATTGTGCAGAGCACTCAGAATACCGTTGGCTACGATACGATCGCCCTTGGTCTTTACACGATGGATCAAAAAGTTGAGACGCTGACGCCTCCAACATATAACGTAACCACATTAGCAAGTTTTACAAATACAGCATCGCCAAACTATATAGATCTTGAAGGTAATGAGGTTGATCAATCTGGTCCAGGGGACAGCTACTTAACCTTTGCAAATGCGAACTATGGCGCCGGTGGTGCGGTTGGACACTTAGCATCTATCATTACCGCCGATCTAGCCAGCCAAAACGCAGTCCCCGGTAATGGTGCTAGCGCTATTACTCCTTTGATTGATGTTATTATTGTGACTGACGGACTTGGAGATTTTACATCATCCTCCTGCTATGCAACGCATTGTTTGGAGGCCTTTGACTCTTCCGCTTGCGATTATATTAAGGCGATCGCGCCCGCCGCAGATCTCAAGCTGGGCGTCGTCTACACGACATACAATGCCTTTCCGACGTGGAACGAGTATATAGATACTATCGCGCGGACCAATATCAATACCGGTAGCCCCACCCTCCTTGAAACGGGCCTCACCGGGTGCGCGTCAACCCCAAGCCTCTATGTTGAAGCGAGCAACGGGCCCGATGTTCAAAATGCGATCGATGGTTTGTTTCAGAACATCGTTTCACAGGGAAGATTGACACAATGACCGGGAGCGCTTTGCCGCAGGTTGGCGCTGATACGAGATCCCCGATGCTGACGTTTTTGCAGCGGCTGTTGTGTCGTGATGACAGTGGCGTCTATTCGGTCGAGTTCGCGCTGTTGGCGGTACCTTTTTTTGGCCTGTTAATGGCTTATGGCGAACTGAGCTATATCGATTTTGCCAATCAAGTGCTTATTGATTCACTGGAGAAGGCAACGCGCGCTACGCAAACGGGAGTAGTAACGGCTGCTAAGGTAACAAATACCGCGACGCCCCCTGTTACAACCACCGTTGATTTCACCCAGGCTTCAAATTTTATTCAATATGCATTGTGTCCTAGTGCCGGGAATCAACCTTCTACTCTACCCGGGATGACACCGTCTCTTTTCCCATATTTCTTTGACTGTAATAATTTACTGCGGGTCGATATACGTCCCGCCACTAATTTCCTCGGCACCACAGTTGGTATCAGCGATATCGTAGGACTTTCGCAGGGAAGTTTGAAATATTGTCTCGCAGAACCCAATACAATTCTGGTCATTCGCGCGCTTTATTACCTGCCGGCGATATTGCCACTGGATATATACGGGCCGACGGCCGGGACAACAACACAAACTGGCGGGGCATCCGGAACATATTATCATGTTATATATTCCACATCGGCAATAAAGACTGAAGGATTCACGAATGTGTCAAGTGGGGTGGCATGTTGATCAACATATTCGTTCATATAATTTGTGCCTTTAATACGGATGATTATCACAATGGGATCTAAGGCACGGCTTGCGCTCGAGGTTTTTGACACACGGGGCTCGGCGGCGGTGGAGTTTGCCTTGCTCCTCCCCCTCATGGTTTTACTGTTCCTCGCGGCACTACAGCTCAGCGCGGAATTTACAGTGACTCGCAATTTCGATTCTTTGACCCACACATTGGCAGATCTCACTTCTCGGGAGGGAGTGTCGCCCAGTCGGGACGGCAAGGGCTACTTAAATTCATATGGTTTAGAGGTTAACTCAACCACAAATACCTATCAAAACACTTCGTCGGTAACGTCTGGCGAACTCGATAACATCTTCAACTCTGCAACAGCGATCATGTCCCCGTTTCCAACTAGCAGTTTGGTTATGGCGCTTACTGCGGTCGACGTTGTAAATCAATCAAACGGTAATTGTTGCCAATTTTTTGTTCGTTGGAGTTACTCAACGTCGTCCTCTCTGTTGCGACCATGTGGGTCGCTAGCAGCCGGAAGCAGCGGTATAGGCGGAATTTCTAGCGCTCTCGTACCTACCGCATTTCCGCTGACCTCGCCCTTGTCCATTATCATCAGTGACACGACGTACACCTACATACCTTTGTTTAATAAATTAGGTCTGGGGAGCATCACATCCACCTCCAAAACTAACGACGCGCTGGACATGACGCTAAATTTGTCCCGCACTCAGTATGTATATCCTCGGAATGTTGGCCAGATTGTCATCAATAATGTGGCGGCTGGTGTGGTTACCCCAACGAAACAGAATGAAAACCCTGTTTTGACCCTTCCGGCAATGCCTACAACTTACCCCTCTCCAATCACGCCTCAGCCCTTTAGTGGAAGCACAGGTGCAGGGAACGTATGCTATTAGGCGTGGTCAATCGCGCCAAGGAAGAAATTGCGAAGGGCTACTTTGTCTCCATGCCCCATGACAATAAGCACAACAGAGATTTCGTCTTAGCCATTCAGCATGAAGCCGCAACCCGCTTGAGCAAACACCGATACCGCCGAAGTATTTGAGCGCACAAGTTAATAGAAATGTTTCGCGACACGCTGCTCGGGTAGAAGCAGTGGCGTGCGGAAATAAATCACGCAGCGGAAATAAATCACGCAAATGATTCTAGAGTCCGTACACTGCGACGTACGAGCCGCCAACATTAAGAGCAGGCGGTTGTAAGATCATTCGTGTCCATAAGCCGCAGTCAAAGCCCGGAAGACGCAGCCCCCAAATCCGGCCCATTCTGCCGAATGGAATCATAGAATTTCAGATTATTCTCGACGGCCGCGTCATCGAGATCGGCATGGGCGATTGCCTTTGCGTCGTCATTGTCACCCTGTAGTCCGAGCGCGAGGGCGAGATTCTGACGGTTACGGGATGACGCACCTGGCGTCTGCGCCAGCTCGCTCAGTGTCTTAACGGCACCGGCATAGTCACCCGAGAGCGCCAGTGAGAGGCCGTAATTATTCTTCAACGTCTTGTCGTCTGGCGCCATCTGAAGCCCCGCGCGGTAGGCTTGCTGCGCTTCCTCATGGCGTTGCAGCAGGTCGAGCGCGATGCCCTTCCCGTTCCAGGCCGGCACGAGATCCGGCGATAGCGCGATGGCCGTACTGAACGCCCGCAGCGCATCATTCGGTTTGCGCTGGGCAATCAGCACGCGCCCCAATCCAACCTGAGGCAATGGCTTGCTGGGATCACGCGCGATCACGGTTTGGTACTCAGTGGCCGCTCGATCAAGTTGGCCACTGCCGGCGAGCGAGATAGCAAGATTGAGATGGATCGCTGTACTATCGGCACCGCCTGCGACGAGCTTGTCATAAAGCGACGCGGCCGCACCGAAATTTCCACCCTCTCGCAGAGTATCGGCCAGATGCTCATCTTTCGCCGGGGTGCTGGCTTCGGCAGAAGGGTGCTGTATGGTCGATACTGACGAATAAGATGGGGTGGTTTGGCATCCGGATAAAACAAGGGATGCAAATCCGACGGAACCCGTAACAACCACCCAGCTGCGCACGATCATACCCCTACCGAGCCCCTACTTGTCCCGCGCATTTTCCTTAAAGGCGGTGGACACATTCATCATAGCCGGTCCCGCGACGATCAAAAACAAGCATGGCAGGATGAACAGGATCAACGGCAAAGTCAGGAGCACAGGAAGACGCGCCGCCTTGGCCTCGAGCTCCAACATCCGGTGGGCCCGCATCTCGGCGGACAATACCCGTAGCGACTGAGATAGTGGCGTGCCATACTGAATAGCCTGCACGAGGGTGGTCACGACACTGCGGATCATGGGAAGGTTGCTGCGCCGTGCGAAATTATCCAGCGCATCGCGCATCTGCGGTAGCACCCGCATCTCGGCAACGGTCTTCGCAAGCTCTTCCGAGACGACTGGATTGGCGATGGCGAGATCGCGAGACACACGATCCATGCCCTGCTCGAGGCCGAGCCCCGCTTCCGTACAGATCACCATGAGGTCTAGCGCGTCCGATATGCCTTCCTTCAGCTTCTTGCGGCGTGCTTTGGCCAATCGGCCGACATAAATGTCAGGCAGCTTGAAACCGACATAGGCTAACCCGACAATCAGGACCGCGCGCATAATCCACGCCGACGCAAACAACCCCGTTGTATAAACCAGGATCGACGTCAGAAAACACAACACAATAGCCAGGGTGATCTTCGTCGAGATGAAAACCGCAAATTTTTCTTTACCGGCAATACCTGCAGAGCCAAGAAGATCGATCATCTTGGCCTGTTCTTTAGCGCCGATCAGAAAGCTTCCGGCTAGCTTTCGTCCCGCCGCCGTAAAACTTTCGGTGATAGCAGGGGCGACATCACCGGAGTCCCGCCGTTCTTCCGGGAGCATGGCGTCGAGGCGGTCGCGCACCCGGTTCCCACCATCCGGCCATGCTAGCGCCGCAATACTCGCAAACACACCGAGGCCGCCGCCAACAACGATGACGGCCTGCGTTGCCGTCAAACCACCCAAGACGCTCATTTCATCGCGCTTTCAATCATCGACCGCATTACCAGCGCGCCCATCGTCATCATGGCCGCTGCTGCACCCAGGACATACGCCCCATTGGGGTTCGTCACAAAACTCGAGAGATAGGCTGGGTTCAGCACCGCTAGGGCAAGGGACGATAAAAACGGCAAACACCCAATAACGATCGCCGAGGTCCGTGCTTCAGCCGTCATGGCGTGTAGCTTCAGCCGCAACTCCGAGCGCCGCCTCAATACCGAGGACAGGATTTGCAATGTCTCAGACAAATTGCCGCCACTCTCCTTTTGCAAAATAAGACTGGCGACAAAGAAGCTGAAATCTGCGAGACGGACGCGCGCACCAGCCCGTTGTAGCGCTTCATCCAAATCCAGGCCGATCCGCATATCAGCCACAATCATTCTGAACTCTTGCCCCACGGGATCAGAAATTTCCTTACCCGCCGCATCGAGTGCTGCACCGACCGGCAATCCGGCCCGCACCGCCCGCACCATCAGATCTATTGCATCTGGAAAGATGCTTAGGAAGTTATTGACGTGCTTCTTCTGAGAACTCTTCAGAAAATACCAAGGCACGAGATAGGCGGCGACCAAAAACACCAACAAACTCGCCGACACACTCAAATGTAGAAAACCTAAGGTGATAAAGCCCAACAGTAAGCCAGAGCCTAAACTCATTGCCAGGTAGTGGAATAGTTTGAAGCGATAACCGGTGGCCGCCAGCGTATCGTCTACCGTGTCGCGAAACCGTTCCGGGATATAGGGCAACCAGGGTTCCGATGGCAGAACACCGGTTTCCTCTACCTTAACCACTTCTGCCGGCACGATCGTCAGTGACTTGAGGCGACGGTTGGTTGCCACCTTGTTCCGATCAGCATCGGACAAGAGTGCAACCACGGCCCCGACAATAACGAGAGCGGCGATAACCAGCAGGATGTACATCATAGTCAGGTGGCCCCGTTACCGAGTTCGGCGATCTCCTGAAAGCGCCGCTCAAGCCCGGCCTGTTGAATCCGCTCCATGAATCGAGGCCGGTATCCGGTCGAGACAAAGCTTCCGCGCAGCGTGCCGTCCCTCGATTCGGACTCCCACTTGAAGTTGAACAGATCCTGAGTCGTCAGAATCTCACCTTCCAGCCCGACCACTTCGATCACGCTCTGGACGCGGCGAACACCGTCGCGCATCCGTTCAATCTGAACGACGACATCAACGGCACTTGCGATTTGAGTCCGAATCGCCCGCAACGGCAGGCCCATGCCACTCATCAAGACCATGTTTTCGACACGCGACAGCGCGTCGCGCGGGGTGTTCGCGTGGACAGTACACATTGAGCCGTCATGACCGGTATTCATCGCCTGAAGCATGTCGAACGCCTCAACACCACGAACCTCACCCAGAATGATGCGATCCGGGCGCATACGCAGCGCGTTCTTGACCAGATCGCGCTGCGTCACTTCACCCGTTCCTTCGAGACTGGCGGGACGGGTTTCAATTGAGACGACATGGGGCTGCTGTAGCTGCAATTCTGCAGCATCTTCGATGGTGATAATACGCTCACCCGGATCGATGAGCCGTGACATTGCATTCAGCAGCGTGGTTTTTCCAGAGCCGGTACCGCCTGAGATGATGATGTTGAGCCGCGCGCGAGCCGCAATTTCGAGGAAACGCGCCAAGCCTTCCGAGCAATTCCCCTGCCGCACCATTATATCGAGCGTGATCCGTCGGGCCGGAAATTTCCGGATCGACAGGGTGGGCCCATTCAAGGCGAGCGGCGGAAGCAAGATATTAACGCGGCTGCCGTCGGCGAGACGGGCATCGACCATGGGGCTGGCTTCATCAACGCGCCGACCGATAGCGGCGGCAATACGCTGAGCGATATTGGTCACATGCTGATTGTCGCGGAACTTGACGTTAACCTGCTCAAGCTTGCCGTGGCGCTCGACCCAGACGCTGCTCGGACCATTGACCATGACGTCAGTCACCAGCTCGTCATGCAGCAAGGGTTCGAGCGGCCCGAGGCCGATCATGTCATCAAGCAGTTCCTGGACGAGACGATCTTCTTCGCGGGAATTGAGCTGAACGCGCTCCTCATTCCCGATTTCACCAACAAGACGCAGAATTTCCGCACGGAGCACTGGGGGCGCCATGCGGGATGCAACAGTCGGATCAATACGCGACAGCAGGGTGCCACGCACCCGCTCGCGCGCATCTTCCAGCCCGGCAACCGGGCCAACCTCGACCCGACGCTCAGGTTCGGTAACCGGAATAACCGCGCGCCCTTCGCTTTCGACGACGCGCCGACCGAACCCGTTTCGCATCATGTGAACCTCTTCCAGAATGGTTGCGAGGCCTGGGTAGTCCGCCTACCGCTCAGCTCCTCAGCGATCTCGACGATCGAGGTCGCAATCGGCCCTCGACTGCCGACAACCGGCTCACCGGCATTTGCAGCCAAAAGTGCGGACTTTGGATGGAACGGGACGGCTACATCGACAGACATACCGATCGTGGATGAGAGGTCCTTCAACTCAATCCCACCCTTACCCTGCTCGCCAACTCGGTTGACCACCAGGATATTGCGCTGCCCCGGCTGCGGCGTATCAAGGAATTGCCGTAGGCGCAGCGTATCACGGACAGATCGCGCTGTCTGGTCAGCAATCATAATCCGCGTTCCCGCCTGGTCCAACACCTGCTGGAGGATAACCCCGTTATCCCGCGGTACATCAATCACCACGTAATGAAACTGCTTTCGTAGAATCGTGAGAAGCGGTTCGACGGCGTTTGAATCGAGCCGCAGCGGGAGATCAAGTTTCTCCTCTCCAGCCAATACAAACAGTCGCTCGCCGCTCCGGATCATCGCCCGGTCGAGGAATAACTCATCAACCCGCTGCGGATTCTCAAGCACTTCTCGGAGACCGCCGCCGACTTTGACATCAAGCATCAGGGCAACATCGCCGTAATGCAAATCCAGATCGACCAGGGCTACCCGTCGTGACTCGTTATTAGCGAGATGCCATGCCAGATTCGATGCGATTGTCGTGGCGCCCACACCACCGCGCGTCCCAACTACGGCGACCACACGACCTAATTTCTGTGTCAGCGGCGATGCAGCCGCGGCGACCACGCCGGTCCCCAACAAAGGCTGAACGGCTGCCTGAACCAGCGCGCGGGTAAGCGGCTTTACGATGTAATCACTTACCCCGGCCTGAACGAGGTCGCGATAGAGTCCGACATCGTTCCGATCGCCCACGACGATCACCGCGACACCGGGCTCGCAGACCTCCGCCAGATGGTGCATCTCGCTAACCGGAAGCTCCACGCCCGACACATCCACCATCAATACGGTCGGTGACCGTTCAGATGAAAGATGCGTGATCGCGCGCGTGATGCCACCGCGGTGAACAGAGCTGAACGGTAACGCCAAGTCCGTTACGCATTGGCGAACGACGCGCTCACTGGCTTCATCGAAGAGGAACGCCGTAAAACGTTCCCGCCCGGCAGTGCCAATGCGCGGCTTCTCGGCGGAAGCCTTGGTATCCACAGGAAGAGCCATTACTGTCCTCCGCCGCCTGAACCAGTATCCCCGCCGCTGCTTGTACTACTCGAATTCGAGTTAAGCGTCTCGGAATTTTCCTGTTTCAACTGGTCGAGTTTACGCTGCCGCAGGCGCCGTATCGCCGCATTTGTAATCTGCGCGTCGGTTTCCCCGCCACTTTCGCCCTGTACCAGATCTCTTGGGTCTTCGACCATCGCCTCTAGGTTGGTGATCGACGAACACCCGAAATTACTGGAGTTTGAATTTTCAACCCCACCCAGCGATAATTGCGACGTCCGCGGGCACTGTGGATAGTCAGCCGCAAACGTGGATGTCACGACCTCAACGGCGACCTGAAGGCCGGGCGTATGCGGTTGAGCCGGACCCGCGGCAATGGGGTCGACTTCGATCTTGGTTTGATCAACCCCTGAAGCGACCACAGCGCGCGCCAGAGGCGCTAACACCGCTGGGGATACCGGCCCTCGTATGATGACGTGTGTCGCAGAACGGCCTGTTGCACCGACATCGCTCAAAAATGCAGTGAGCCCGGCTTTCTCCTGAAGGGTCAAGGTCCCTCTGTCAGCCGTCAAATAAACCGTGTGATGCTGCTCATTAGCCGTGACACGAATAGCCGGCGGGATACCCTGGGCCGCGATATCGGCAGGTTCCGGAGCCCGTTCGGACTCTTGGCAAGCCGCGAGAGCCACCGCGCCCAGAACGGGGATAAGCGGCCGAAAACGAAAGTGCATCGACTGTCTCCCCGATTTCATTCTAGATCGAAGCCGGCATCACCGGCGAGATGTGGCCCGGTCAGAACCGAAATGGTGCTTGGCGGCCCGCCCGACGTCATCGGACCATCAGCCGGCCGATCAATACGTGCTCGCAAAATACGTTCCACATCGTTCTGATATGCAATTCCGTCGCCAGGAAGTTTCAAGCGATTCGGATCATCAACAGGATGCACCAAATAGGGCGTGACGATGATCACCAGCTCGGTCTCACCATGTTGAAAATTGCTGGAGCGGAACAAGGTACCCAACACAGGCAGATCACCGAGCCCAGGGAACTTCTGGATCGTGCTCGAGCTCGTATCTTCGAGCAAACCAGCGATCGCAAAGCTCTGTCCGCTGCCAAGCTCAACCGTCGTTTCTGCCCGCCTTACCGTCAACCCAGGGATCGTGGTCCCGTCGAGCACCACTTCACCCGTGTCTGTTAACTGGCTAACCTCAGGTCTGACATGCAGACTGATGCGGTTCGGCGCCAAAACGGTCGGGACGAAGTTTAAGCTCACACCATAGGTCTGGAACTGAATGGTAATCGTGTTGGTGTTACCCGTTCCGGCCTGAGCAATCGGGATCGGGAACTGACCGCCCGCGAGGAAGCTCGCCGACTCGCCCGACAGCGCGGTCAATGTCGGCTCCGCGAGTGTCGTTACAAGGCCTTCGCTCTGGAGCGCATTAATGATGGTCGTGAAACCCTGACCATTATGAACCACGCCGCCGATTGCACTGCCATAGTCAGTCGACGGGATCGTCAAAGTCGTGCCTGTCAAGCTCGTGGTTAGCTGTGACGAACCGGTTCCAGTTCCTAGCCCCAACAGACCGACACCGGGGAGCACGCTGGAACTCCAGTTAAAATTCAGATCCTTGGTCACCGTCCGGTCGACTTCGCCGATCCACACCTTCAGCATGACCTGTTGCGACGACGCGATTTTTATCCGCTGCGTATCGACCACATCATTTTTCGACGTAAACGCCGACACGCCCTGCGTCACCTCGGCCGCTGTTGTCGCATCAGGGGCCGTCCCTTTCAGCGCGACGCCTGTATCGGTACCGATCACCTTAACGTCGCCACCGTTAGAATTTTCCGCGACCGAGCCAGCCATCTGGCCTAGCGCCTGATGAATATCGACCACATAGGAAGCGAGTTGCTTGCCATTGTCGCCAAGAGCATAGAGCGTCGTGCGCCCCACCTTCTTGCCGAACAAAAATACCCGGTTTGGCTGTGGTACCTGAACATCGGCGATGGTCGGATCGGCAACGAAAACCGCCGAGGCCGCTGCCGGCAGAGTGATCAGCCGCCCTTCAGATACTTCCAGCGCCACATGAGGCGGCTCCTGTGTCGCTGCTTTGGTCAGCGCGGCAGGAACGCTCTGGGCGATGACGCCAAGAAGTAAATATGCTAGTGTTTTGGTCTTCTTCATGGCACGTCCACTTGCTCCGCTAGGTGTTCCCACCGATGCGACATGATGACTTAGTGTACACTCTGCTCTACGCGGCTGTCGCCCTTCATGATAACGATCACGGGGGGCTTTTGCTTTGACTTGTCAATCTCATTAGCGATCTCAACCACGGTCGGCGAAACGCTTGCCGAATCTTCAGGTTTCAATACGGACGAGTTAGATGAATCGGATCCCGCCGCACTATCGGCTGCAGAGGCCGTACCATCCGCCGGCGTCGGTGCTTCAAGGCTACGAATTGTTAACGACAGCTCGCCGAGTCGGACAGCATCAGTGATCTTCTGCGCATATGTCGGACTGACTTCGAGCGTAACGGTGCGCGCTACTCTACCCTCTCCGTTTGGAGGAGGAGAAGCTTGAACGGTCTGATCGATCGCCAAAACCCGAAGATCCTGCGCGATCGTCTCCGTTACCGTCCCCTTCTTCATACTGATCTGCGGATCCTTGAACAACTGCGTAAGCAGCAAATCCACATGGTCGCCGGGATAAATTAACCCACCTGCGCCGGATACGACATTCACCCCGACCGTCACAGCGCGCATATTGGGCTTGAGCACAGCTGCCAAAAACCCGCTGTCACCCGGTTTTACCACAGCATCACGATATACCACAGCTCCGGCTTCAATCCGGTGGCGTGTAACGGCTCCGATGACCTCACCGAAGGCCTTCCCGTCCAATGCAGGCTGATCTTCAGGCTTTTGCGCCCAAATCCGGTCAAACGTCGTACCGGGCAAAACATCTGCAGGCGCGGTAATGAACGTAAGATCTTGCGGCTTAATCAGAGTGCCTACAGGTATCGGCGCATTCGCTGCGATGACTGTCGGTGGATGCACTGGAATTGCTGCGGACGTTGGAGGTGCTTGCAGATTAACGACAATCGCGAACACCACGCCAAGGGCGCAGAGCAATGCCAGGACGACAAAAACGGTTCTCGCCCGCATGGCGGATTACCTCTACTGATATTGACAGAACAAGACCCACAGAGCGGCGGCCGAAATGGCGACGCCGTACGGAACAGTCATCGGGACTGGTATTGAATCCAACATTCCCCCCGCTTCATTTCCTACCCCCACCCTATGGCGTCTACCATACCGAGCGATCAGCATATGTGCCAGAACAATTAGCGACACACCGCCCCCGATCAACGTCGTCCAAAAGATAAACCGAATCGAGTCTACGAAGCCGAATAAAAAACACGAAGATGAAAGCAGCTTCACATCACCACCCCCGATCCATCCTCGCCAATTAAAGAAAGCCGTGATAATGAATATGAAAACCCCACCGATTAAGGCAAAAGCCGCTGATTGCCATTGACCTAACTCTGCCCATTTAACAAGCCCAATCATTAACAGGCCAATTGACAAAAAATTTGGGATCCGGCGGCGAGTCAAATCTTGCTGTATAACAACACAATAGATCAATGCGGTGAGGATTGAGAGCGCAGACAATAAGAACCTCTCTCAAACATCAAGATTGCCGTACGAGCCAGAGGTTAAATGTGGCCCGCACGGCAAACTCTCAAAGCCTAATCGCTTACGGGGTAGACGCGGTGTTGATCGCGCTACCGACTTGATAGAACGCTGTAGAAACACTATGGCCCAGAAAGCTCACGGCAGCGATGATCACGACAGCGATGAGCGCCGCAATCAGGCCGTATTCGAGAGCTGTAACGCCTTCTTCGTCGCGGCGAAGAAGCCTGGTGATAAATCTCCGCATTGTCTTTCCTCACTTGCCTTAGGTTACAAATATACCCCGGGGTTAATCGGAGTCCGGGGCGGGGCATCGCCCCGGAGTCTCAGCACCTGGGTATAAGGTGCTAAGAGGGCGAATTAACGAACCGTGCGCGTAGCAATATCAAACTATCAAAAAGATTACCATCTTATCATTAGCCGTTCGGTCGAAATCGGCGGAAGAAAGCGACATTTTATAACCCTTCTGGCTGCTGATCTCACGATTCGGCAAATTTCAAAACTATCCCTGCATAAGCCCCAGCCTCTTTCGCTGTCGTTTCAGCATTTAATTTGAATGTTCATACAGTCTCAACGGCTTACCCTATCTTCTCAGAGCTTGACAAGAGGTTAAAGGAACGTAGCTGAAAACCCGAAGCTCGGCTTGGGCCCCTATTTCTCTCGTTATCCGTAGCTTTGGAGCTGGGCCGAGCCCCTTTCTGCGCTTTGGCCGACATAGCGCGTTCCAATAGGGGTGATGACCAGCTTGACATGGCGTTCGATCGGTTTAGATACGAGCGGCGGTTTCTCGCGTCGGCGTTGACGCCGAGGCTTCGATGTCGTCTGTTCTCACCAGCAGATCGAAGGCCTTTATGGCTTTTTCCTTTGAGATAAGTTGATTGTCATGATCGCAAACGCCGTTGTCGCGGCAAGAAACCGATTGGGTAATATAATAAGCATTTTGCCTGACAGGTTTTTCCGGATTCAGTATCGACTCGGGGCTGGGTGCGTTAGCATCAGCCTAATAACGTCCGCTTGTGCGCCAGTTGGCCCTAATTTTGCGCGTCCTACCGCACCCGAGGCCGCTCGCTATACGGCCGCTCCGCTTCCCGATAAAATCGAACCGATCGCGGCTATTGGGGGCGCGGCGCAAAAGTTTGAGATCGGTCAGTCGGTCGCCATGGAGTGGTGGGCGCTCTATCATTCGAATGCTTTGTCAGCCTTGGTTGAGACGGCATTGAAGGCCAACCCTTCGCTGGCGGCCGGACAGACGGCGTTGCGCAAGGCACAAGAGAGCGTCACAGCCGAACGCGGAGCTCTCCTACCCAGCGTCAGCGGCTCGCTACAAGCGCAAAGAGAGCGCGCAAACGGTGCGATTGTAGGAAGTCCTGAACCTGCGTCGCTTTATAATCTTTATAATGCCTCGGTCAGCGTTTCTTATACGCCCGACCTCTTCGGCGGGACGCGTCGGCAGATCGAATCGCTAGAGGCCCAGGCTGATTATCAGCGGTTTGCGCTTGCGGCAACCTATCTAAGCCTAACCACTAACGTGGTGACGGCCGCGATCCAAGAGGCGTCAATTCTCGATCAGATTGCCGCGACAAATGACGTGGTAACGGCGGAAAAGGCGGAATTGGATGTTGTTCGACGCCAATTCGACTTGGGAGGGGCCGCCCGATCCGACATACTGGCTCAGGAAGCGACACTCGCACAAACACAAGCGACCCTGCCGCCGCTTCGCCTGCAATTAGCCCAAACCCGCCTACAAATAGCGAATTATCTGGGAAAACTGCCCAATGAAGCCGGCGACTCGACCATCAGGCTTGGCGATTTACGCTTGCCCGAGGAGTTGCCCGTGAGCTTGCCGTCAAATCTGGTTGAGCAACGGCCGGATATACGGGAAGCCGAAGCCGAGTTGCATCAGGCTGCGGCCCAGGTCGGTATCGCTACAGCAGCGATGCTGCCTCAATTCAAGCTGACGGCCGCTTACGGAAACGAAGCGCTGGACATCGGCAGCCTTGCCAATCCGGCCAACGTTGCGTGGAATATCGGGGCGGGCCTGACGCAGCCTTTGTTTGACGGCGGAACGCTGCTGCATGAGAAGCGCTCCGCCGAAGCGGGGTATGAGCAGTCCGCCTCGCTCTATCGCGCCACCGTGCTGACCGGGTTCCAGAATGTCGCGAATGCCTTGGAGGCGCTGCAATGGGATGCCGAGACGCTCCGCGCCCAACTGGCCGCAGAACAATCCGCTGCTGACAGTTACGCACTGGCGCAACGGCAATATGAATTGGGCGCGATCAATTACCTGACCCTGCTCAACGCGCAACGGACTGTACAGCAAACCAAGATTTCACTCGTCCAAGCTGAGGCCAGCCGATTCGCAGACACAGCGGCGCTCTTCCAGGCCTTGGGTGGCGGATGGTGGGATCGAACGGATCTCGTGGACACCCGCTCGGCGGACTTACGGTAGGAGACCGGCCGCCATGGCCTTTAGAATGTTTATTATGTTGTTGATCGTTGGCGTCATTCTGGGCGGAGTCATAGGATTCGTCGAGTACAAGCCAACCCTGATCCGGAATATCATCTCCGCCCAACCGCCGCCGCGCCAAACCGTTTCGACCGCCAAGGCCGAATCGCAGGCCTGGCAGCGTCATATCTCGGCAATCGGCAGTCTCCGAGCCGTGAACGGTGCTGATTTATCGTCTGAGGTCAGCGGCATTGTGGACTCGATCGACTTTAAATCTGGCGACGAAGTGCCCGCGGGCGCGCTGCTCGTCAAATTGCGCGCCGATGACGATATCGCCAAGCTTCACTCGCTGCAGGCCCAGGCCGATCTGGCGAAAATCGTGCTGGACCGCGACCAAAAGCAATTTAAGGCGCAGGCCGTTAGCCAAGCAATCGTTGATACTGATACCGCCAACCTGAAGAACGCCATCGCTCAGGTCGCGGAACAGCAGGCGACCGTCGATAAGAAGTTCGTGCATGCGCCCTTTTCCGGGCGACTCGGTATCCGGGCCATCGATCTCGGCCAATTCCTGAGCGCTGGCACGGCCATTGTGACGTTGCAGCAAATCGACCCGATTTTCATGGACTTCACCCTGCCGCAGCAGACGTTGCCCAACACCAAAATCGGATCGCTGGTCAATGTCACTATCGATGCCTTTCCAGGTGAAAGCTTCACCGGCGAGATCGCGGCAGTCAGCCCGAAGGTCGATACGACCACGCGTAATCTTCAAGTGAGGGCGACGATTAAGAACCCGGACCACAAGCTGCTGCCAGGTATGTATGGGTCGCTTGATCTGGCTATCGGAGCGCCGGAGCGGCATATCACCGTGCCGCAGACGGCGATCGTCTATAACAGCTATGGTAACAGTATCTATACGGTCGATGATAAGGGGCTCGGGGCGGACGGTTCGCCGTCGCTATTCGCGCATCAAAGCTTCGTCACGACGGGCGATACGCGTGGTGATCAAATTGCGGTGATCACGGGCTTAAAAGAAGGCGATACCATTATCACGGCGGGTCAGGTCAAGCTGCATAACGGCTCGCCGATCGCGATCAATAACAGCGTTCTGCCGCTGAACGACGCCAACCCGCACCCGATCGAACAGTGAAGGTCATTGCCCCATGAACTTCACCGATCTGTTTATTCGCCGCCCTGTGCTCGCCGCCGTCGTCAGTCTGATGATCCTGGCGCTCGGAATCAGGGCTGTCTTTTCGCTGCAAACTCTACAATTTCCCCGGACCGAGAACGCCGTCGTGACTGTGACGACGACCTATTATGGCGCAGATCCGGCCTTGGTGGCGGGCTTCATTACCACGCCGCTTGAGAACGCCATCGCCCAGGCCAATGGGATCGATTATCTGACATCCACAAGCCAAAGCGGCACCAGCACCATCACCGCCAACCTGCGCCTGAATTATAATGCCGATAAAGCGCTGACCGAGATCAATACCAAGGTTAATTCGGTCTTGAACCAATTACCGACCGGCACCCAGCAGCCGGTGCTTACCGTCAGTATCGGCCAGACCATAGACTCGATGTATATCGTGTTTAGTAGTAATGTTCTCCCCGTTAATAAAATTACGGATTATCTGGTCCGGGTTATCCAGCCAAAATTGCAAACAGTTGCCGGCGTGCAGACGGCCGAGATTTTGGGTGGCGAGAATTATGCGATGCGGGCTTGGCTTGATCCCAAGAAACTCGCTGCTTATGGGCTGACCGCAACCGATGTCAGCCAGGCACTGGAAAAAAATGACTATATAGCTGGCCTCGGCAACACCAAGGGTCAGATGGTACAGGTCAATCTGACCGCATCGACCAATTTGCACTCGGCCGAAGAGTTCAAGAAGCTGGTTGTCAAGCAATCAGGCAACACGCTGGTCCGGCTGGAGGATGTTGCCGAGGTTACGCTGGGCGGTGATACCTACGATGTGGCCGTCTCAGCCGATGCCAAGCCGTCGGTATTCCTCGGGATCAAAGTCGCGCCAGACGCCAATCTATTGACCGTAGCCGCCACGATTCGGACGCTATTTCCCGATCTTCAAGCGCAATTGCCAGACGGTTTGAACGGCCAGATTCTCTACGACGCGACCGCCTTCGTGAACAGTGCTATCCATGAGGTGGAATTCACACTGTTGAGCGCACTCGGCATCGTGACGCTGGTGATCTTTGCCTTCCTGGGATCGCTCCGTGCCGTGCTGATCGCTGTGGTCGCGATCCCGCTCTCGCTGATTGGCACGTTCGCCATGATGCTGTTGTTCGGGTTTTCGATAAATCTCCTGACCTTGCTGTCGCTTGTGCTGGCGATCGGGCTCGTGGTCGATGACGCGATCATCGTTGTGGAAAACGTTAATCGCCATCTCGAAGACGGGTTGAGCCCGATCGCCGCCTCGATCATGGCCGGGCGTGAGCTGGGTGGACCGATCATTGCCATGACGCTGGTGCTCGCGGCGGTTTACGTGCCGATTGGATTTCAGGGTGGGCTGACCGGCGCCTTGTTCGTCGAGTTCGCCTTCACTCTCGTCGGCGCGGTTACCATCTCCGCGATCGTAGCGCTGACCTTGTCACCGATGATGTGTTCACGCCTCCTGACCGCGCGCAACCCGCAGGATCGCGGTTTTCAGTCGCGCCTTATAGATTTTATTGATCGCCGTTTTGAAGGGGTGGTCCGAGTCTATTCGCGCTGGCTGCATGGCAGCCTGAATTATCTTCCGGTGACCGCGACTTTTGCGATCCTCATTCTAGCGAGTACCTACTTTCTCTTCACCGGCGCGTCGACTGAGTTAGCACCGGAGGAAGATCAGGGCGTTCTGTTGTTGATCGGAACACCTGCGCCGAATGCGACGTTACAACAGAAGGTGCTCTACTCTACTCAGATCAATCAGATCATTCGGGGTTTCCCGGAAATTAATCTCATGGCAAAGATCGATGCACCCGGCAACACGATCGGATTTTCGCTCTTCAAGCCGTGGGATCAGCGGAAGCGAACCGCTATTGCGCTGAAGCCGATTATGCAAAAGGCAATCGGTCAGGTCGCCGGTGAGCAAATCGCCATAGTATCCCAGCCTGCATTGCCGGGTAGCTCCGGCCTTCCCGTGCAGTTCGAGATCACCACGACTGAACCCTTTGACCGGCTTAACAAGGTCGCGCAGGAATTCCTGCAACGGGTCCAGGACAGCGGCGTGATGATCTTCGTCAATACCGATTTGCGGATTGACCAGCCGCAATCGACCTTGGAACTGGATCGCGACAAGACAGCGTCGCTCGGAATCAGTCTCAGTGATGTCGGCAGCGCGATGGGCTCGGCGCTGGGCGGCGGTTATGTTAATTATTTCAGCCTCGACGGGCGCTCCTATAAAGTCATCCCGCAAGTGCTTCAGCCAAATCGGCTGAATGCCGACCAATTGCTGGATTATTATATCAGCACCCCAACAGGTGGCGAAATTCCGCTATCGACCATCGCTCATATCAAGACCGAGACCGTGCCGGAATCCCTAAATCGGTTCCAGCAATTGAATTCTGCGGTGATCCAGGGCGTCCCGTTTCCAGGCGTCAGCCTCGGCGACGTGCTGGCGTCACTCAAAAAACTGGCAGCGGACACGCTGCCTCCCGGCTACTCGATCGATTACGGTGGCGAGTCGCGACAATACATCCAGGAATCGAGCGGGTTCGTCACGACGATTTTCTTTGCGGCGATCATCGTGTTTCTGGCGCTCGCCGCCCTGTTTGAGAGTTTTCGCGACCCGATCATCATTCTGGTATCGGTACCGATGTCGATTGCCGGCGCGCTGATTTTCATCAGCATCGGTGTTGGTGGCATGGCGCTGAATATCTATACCGAAGTCGGGCTTGTGACCTTGATGGGCTTGATCAGCAAGCACGGAATTTTGATCGTCGAATTTGCCAACGAGGCTCAAATCCACGGCAAATCCAAGCGCGCAGCAATTGAAGAGGCTGCCGCGATCCGGCTGCGCCCGATTCTCATGACGACGGCCGCGATGGTGCTCGGTGTTCTGCCGCTGTTGATAGCGACCGGTGCCGGCGCGGTCTCGCGTTTTGAAATGGGGTTGGTCATTGCGTCTGGTCTGACGATCGGCACGATTTTCACGCTCTTTGTCGTGCCGGGCATGTACATGCTGCTCGCGGCGGATCATTCCAAGCGCAATTCCGCTGAGACCGAATCCCTGATGGGAAACACGCCAGAACCGGGCACGGCGTGACAGCGGCGGGGGTTCCGGCTATCCTCTCGCCTTGATGAATTCCACGCCAACGCCCCCTGCCTTATGCTCTTGAGCTTGACGATTCGTGATGTGGTGTTGATCGAACGCCTCGATTTGGCGTTTCCGTCGCATTTATCGGTCCTGACCGGCGAAACCGGTGCCGGCAAATCGATACTGCTGGATGCGCTGGGTCTGGCGCTAGGATCTCGCGCCGACAGCGGCTTGGTGCGTAAGGGTGCAACGCAAGCGGTTGTGATCGCCTCGTTCGAGGTGCTGCCGGATGATCCGGTTCAGGGGATTTTGCGCTCGCACGAAATCCCGGTCGAAGACACGCTGGTGCTGCGCCGGGTGCTGAATTCAGATGGCAGATCCCGCGGCTTCGTCAATGATCAGCCGGCGAGTGTCTCGCTGATGAAACAGATCGGCGATCTGATGGTGGAGATCCAGGGACAGTTCGAGCAGCGCGGCCTGCTCGATCCATCGAATCACCGCGCCCTGCTCGATGCCTTTATCGCGACACCCGGCCTGGTCGACGGCGTTTCCACTGCCTGGGAAATATGGCGCTTAGCCAGAGACGCACGCCGGGAGGCCGAAGCGGCTGCGTCCAAGGCGGCATCGGACGAAGCGTTTCTGCGTCACGCTATCGATGAATTGAACAGCGCCAAACCTCAACCTGGCGAAGAAGCGACGCTGGCACTCCGCCGTACCAGCTTGATGCATAGGGCGCAGATTGCAGAGGCTGTCGAATCGGCGCTGAAATCACTCTCGGGCGACCGCGGCGCGGAGTCGGCGTTGAACAATGCGGCGCGGCTGTTGGAACGCGTGCGGGACAAAGCTGGCACCCAGCTTGAGATGCCGCTGGCAACCATTGAGCGAGCAATCGTGGAGACGGTCGAAGCGATATCGCAGATCGAAGCCGTGCAGCAGGAAGAGGATCTCGGTACCACGCTGGAATCGGTTGAGGCGCGGCTGTTCGATCTCCGGTCGCTCGCCCGCAAGCATGGCGTCACTGTCGACGCGCTGGCTGACCTGCAGCAATCGATCGCACGAAAACTGGCGGCGATCGATGACGGTGGCGCCAATCTCCGCCAATTAGTAGCCGCAGAACAGCACGCGCGCGCACAATACCGCGCCAAAGCTGCCCAACTGAGCGAGGAACGCCGCCGTGCCGCGCATGGATTCGACCAAGCGGTCCAAGCCGAGCTGGTCCCGCTCAAGCTCGACCGTGCGCGCTTCGTGACGAGTCTAGCAGCGATGGATGAGGCCGAGTGGGGACCGCATGGGGTGGAACGCGTCACCTTCGAGGTGGCGACCAATCCCGGATCGGCGCCAGGTCCCCTCGCCCGCATCGCGTCCGGCGGCGAACTATCGCGCTTTCTGCTGGCGCTCAAAGTCGTGCTGGCGCGCGTGTCCAGCGTCCCGACGATCGTCTTCGATGAGGTCGATAGCGGCATCGGTGGCGCAGTCGCCGCTGCGGTCGGCGAGCGTTTGCAGCGGCTCGGTGAAGAGCTGCAAGTCCTTGTTGTTACTCATTCCCCGCAAGTCGCGGCGCGCGGCATGCACCATTGGCGCGTCGCCAAGCAGCAGGCGGCTGAAACCACCACAACACGCGTAGATGCGCTGGAGCCGAATGAGCGGCGCGAGGAAATCGCCCGAATGCTATCAGGCGCGCACGTGACCGATGAAGCCCGCGCTGCCGCCTCGATGCTGCTGAACGCGGCGGCTGCTTAACGGACCGTAATCTTGCCAGCCCCCCCCCTGCGCCACGCCACGATCGATATCGCTAAGCTCGACCCGTTCCGCGCCGAGGAAGCCATTCATGATTTGGCCGCTGCGCTCGCCTATTATGGTGAAAAATACCATGCGGAGGACGCGCCGGAAATTTCCGACGCTGAATATGATGCTTTGTTTCGCCGGTTGGAATCGATCGAGCAGCGCTTTCCACATCTCTCACGCGTCGATAGCCCTACGGCCAAGGTTGGCGCTGCCGCGGCCGCCGGCTTCCGCAAGGTACGCCACTCGGTCCCGATGCTCTCGCTGGGCAATGCGTTCAGCCGCGCGGATATTGAGGATTTCGTCGGCTCGGTCCGCAATTTCCTGGCTGAGTTCAAAGACAATTCCGACAGAGAGCTTGCCTTTATCGCTGAGTTGAAGATCGACGGGCTAAGCTGCGCGCTGCGCTACGAACAGCGCCGCTTGATCCGGGCTGCAACACGGGGTGACGGCCAGGAAGGCGAGGATGTCACCGCCAACATCCGAACCATCGCCCATATCCCGCAGACTTTGCCGGCCGACGCGCCCGACATCGTCGAAATTCGGGGCGAGGTCTATATGACCGACGCGGATTTTGCGGCACTCAATCAGCGACAGCTAGCCGGCGGCAGCAAGCTCTTCGCGAATCCACGCAACGCCGCCGCTGGTAGCCTGCGCCAACTCGATCCAATGATCACAGCGTCACGGCCGATCCGGTTCTTTGGGTATGGCTGGGGCGAGACCTCTACGATGTTAGGCGAGACCCAAAGCAGCGTCCGAGAGCGCTTGCAGCGCTGGGGTTTTACCTTGAACGAGCCCAGCCGAATTGTCGGCTCGGTCGAAGAGATGATGGAATTCTATCAGCAGATTGAGCTAGCTCGCCCTACCCTAGGCTTCAGTATCGATGGCATCGTCTATAAGGTCGATCGGCTTGATCTTCAGCAGCGTCTGGGTTTTGTTTCACGGGCACCGCGCTGGGCCATCGCGCATAAATTCCCGCCGGAACAAGCGAAAACCCGGCTCGAAGATATCCTGATTCAGGTTGGCCGCACCGGCGCTCTGACGCCGGTCGCGATCCTGACCCCGATCAATGTCGGCGGCGTGATGGTGGGGCGCGCGACCTTGCATAACGAGGATTACATCACCGAGAAGGATATCCGCATCGGCGATATGGTGGTGATTCAACGGGCCGGCGACGTCATTCCGCAGGTGGTACAGAGCCTACCGGCGCTCCGCCCGGAAAATGCGGCGGCTTACGTCCCACCCGAAACCTGTCCGGTCTGTGGCAGCCATGCGGTTCGCGAACAAGGTGCCGTGGTCCGCCGCTGCACCGGTGGTTTGGTCTGCCCCGCCCAGGCGGTCGAACGGCTCCGCCATTTCGTGATGCGCGATGCGATGGATATCGAAGGGCTCGGTGCCAAGACCATCCAGGAATTTTACGATGACGGCCTGATCCGTACCCCCGGAGACATATTCCGCCTGGATATCGCGGGGATCGTCGGTCGCGAAGGCTGGGGCGAGGTCAGCGCCCGCAAGCTGATCGAGAATATCGCGGTGCGGCGCACCGCTCCGCTCGATCGCTTCATCCACGCGCTTGGCATCATCCAAGTCGGCCAAAGCACCGCGCGGCTGCTGGCGCGGAATTATAGCAGCTTCAGCCAATTCCGGGCCGCCATGGCGGAAGCCGGTGATCCGGAGAGCGAAGCCTGGCGCCGGCTCGTCGCGATCAATGGGATCGGTGAGTCGATGGCGACGGATATCGTCGGTTTCTTTACAGAGCCCAACAACCTTGCCGTCGTCGACGATCTGCTGTCGCAGCTGACGATCGCAGATTATGCGGCGCCATCGGCACAGCAAGCGGGCAACAGCGAATTCACCGGTAAGACACTTGTGTTTACGGGAACGCTCAGCAGCATGACGCGCAATGAGGCCAAGGCCCGCGCCGAGGCACTGGGGGCGAATGTGGCAGGATCCGTGTCATCAAAGACGGATTTCGTAGTCGCGGGCGCAGATGCTGGGTCAAAAGCGACAAAGGCGCGCGCGCTCGGTCTGACCGTTCTGAGCGAAGAGGAATTCGTCTCGAAACTGGCCGCGTCCGAAGGTTAAAGCGGGCCTAATTCTCCCTGTCTCCGCCCTGAAGGGCAGAGACAGGATCGTCTTTTTGATATGCGGATCACCCCTCCTTGCGGCCGGTCTTCTGGTGATTGCCGGTCGCACCGTAATATTTATACGGCAGGAATTTGCCGCTCATCGTCATTTTCACACGGTCGCCGTTGGGATCGGGCTGGCGCTCCATCTGGAGATCGAAATCAATCGCGGACATGATGCCGTCGCCAAATTCCTCTTCGATCAGCGCCTTCCAGGCCGGGCCATTGACCATGACGAGCTCATAGAAGCGATAGAGCAATGGATCGGTCGGCGGCATCGGTGTTCCGCGGGTCGGCACCTCGGTCAGTAGCCGCCGTTCGGCCTCGGTGAGCTTGAAGAGCTCTGCCGCCCGCACGGATTGCGGCTCGGTCAGCCGCATCTGACCCAGTAGCGCCCCCACGATCAGGATCTCGGACATGCCGTCGATCGCTGAGACGATGTGCTTCCAGTTCCACCCCGCCTCACGCTTGATATCCAAGATCTTTTCGGTGAGATCGCTGCGCTTCATGGTTCGGGATTCCTTGTGCAAGCCGAGATGAGGTTACTCCTGCTCAGATATATCCGGCAGAACCTCCAGAACCAGCTCCGGTGGCCGACAAAGTCGAACACCTTTGGGCGATGCCACGATCGGTCGTTCGATCAGCACTGGATGGCGTTCGATCGCATCCAGCAGTGCGTCATCGGAGAGCGAAGGCTCGTCCAATCCAAGATCACCGAACGGGGTGCCGCGCCGCCGTAGCAGCCCGCGCATCCCCAAGCCAATTTGCTCGGACAGGAAACGCACCGTATCCCGGCTTGGCGGCGTCTCTAAATAGAGCACAATCTCCGGCTCGATCCCAGCCGACCGGATCAACGATAATGTCGTCCGCGAGGTCTGGCATCTCGGATTGTGATAGATCGTGACGGTCACGGGCGGCGCGCCTCAATCGCTGGCGATGAACAGCATTTTCTGGTGATAGGCGATGTAGAGATGCATTTGCCGCAGCTCGCTGAGCCCCAGCACGAAATCATGGTCCGCCGCAAGATGCTGATCGGTGCTCCGTTCGATGAGATCGATCGAGGGCGCGTCGAACCGACCGCCGCCGACTTCCAGGGTACGGAACTCCTTGCGATAGGTCTTGAGCGCACCGCCATTGGTCGTGCTGGTGGCGCCGACCGGCATGATCCCGTCCCCGCCGGGCCGCAACGCGAACAGGCGCTCGGCAGCCGCGAGCGACAGGCTCGAATGGGTGGCGCCGGTATCGAGCAGCGCTTCGACCTGCTGGCCATCCAAGGTCACCGGCAACAGAATATGCCCATCCTGAATTGCGATCGGCACCGCGCGCGAGCGACCGCGCCAGCCATCGGGCGCCGCGCAGCACGGTGTCGGCGCATAGAGTCCAATCCGATTGGCCGGCGTGTCGAGCTCCAGATCCCACCCGCTCAGAACGTCAGCGCCGAGCAAACCGGTGACCCTGGCATCTTGCATTCTCCAAGCGGGCGGCAGCACAAAGCGCGCCGGGCCGTGATGGATCGCCCCGATATCGAGGGCATGGACCATCGTATAGGTACTCAGCGGCTGCCCATCGGCGCCACCCAGCAATGGCCTATCGGACTCATTGCGCGTGAGCCCGAGTGATGCCGCCATCGTCCCGCTCAACAGCCCGAGCGTTGCACCCGTATCGACCTCGAACAAGGTCGGATGGTGGTCCAGCATGACCGAGACCAGCAGCAGCTCGCTCGGCACGGTTGGGATGAAGCCCTCACCCGAACGCACTGCCTGTTGTGCCGATACCTGAGTCACCAGCAGCATCGCCGCAGCGAACAGCACAAAGATTCTTGCCCGCATGATCTTAGGCGATCAACGGCGCGGTGGCGGCGTCGAGCCATAGACGATCCGCCGTATCCGACAGCAACGGCCCGATGATCTGGCGAACTTGTGCGTGATAAGAATCGAGCCAGCTAATCTCGGCCTCCGTCATCAGCGATGGCTCGATCGGGCGTTTATCGATCGGACAGAAGGTCAGCGTCTCAAACCCCAGCATCTCGCGTTCCGCCCCCTCAATATTGACGGGCGTCACCGCGATCAGATTTTCGATGCGGATGCCATAGGCGCCGGGTTTGTAATAGCCGGGCTCGTTGGACAGAACCATGCCGGGCAGCAGCGCCTGACTGTTCGGCGCGGTGGCGATCCGCTGCGGTCCCTCATGGACGCCGAGATAAGAGCCGACGCCATGGCCGGTGCCGTGATCGAACGTCACGCCGATCTGCCACAACGCGGCGCGCGCCAGAATGTCGAGCTGCGTGCCCGTCGTTCCCTTGGGAAACACCGCCATCGAAAGCGCGATATGCCCCTTGAGCACGCGCGTATAGCGGTCCTTCATCTCACTACTCGGCGTGCCGATCGCGATCGTGCGGGTGATATCCGTGGTACCATCGAGATATTGTGCCCCGGAATCAATCAGATAGAGCGAATCCCGGTCGAGTTCGCGATTGGTCGTCGGCAGCGCGTGATAATGCATGATCGCGCCGTTCGGTCCGGCACCCGAGATCGAATCGAAACTCAAATCGCGGAACCGCTCATTCTCGGCGCGGAACGCCTCCAGCCGATCGCTGATCTCGATCTCGGTGAGCGTTCGGGTCGGCGCGGTGGCGTCGAGCCAATGCAGAAACCGGGTCATCGCGACACCATCGCGGCGATGCGCCGCGCGCGCGCCGGCAAGCTCGGTCTCATTCTTCAGCGCCTTGGGCAGCGCGATCGGATCGGCGGCCCGGACGATCGTCGCACCGGCCGCCGCCAGCCGCTCAAAGATCCAGGCAGCGGCACTCGCGGGATCAACCTGAACGGTCTGGCCTTTGAGATCGTCGAGCGCCCCCGCCAACTCGTCCGGTGCCCGCACCGCGACACCGTTGCCGAGATGCGCCTCAATGCCGGGCGTCAGCTTGCGGCGATCGATGAAGAGATCGACCTGCCCGTCCTGCCGCACGAGCGCAAACCCCAGAGCCAGCGGCGTATGGGGCACATCGGCACCGCGGATATTGAGCAGCCAGGCGAGACTATCGGCCGCCGTGACCACGGTTGCGTCGATCTTATCACGCTCCAGCACGGAAGCGATTTCAGCACGCTTATCCGCCGAACTCTTGCCGCTGAATTCGATCGGGTGCGGCACGACGGGACCGAGTGGCTGAGCCGGACGCGAAGCGGCCCAGGCCTTATCCAGCGGGTTCCACGCAACCGGCTTAAGTACCGCGCCAGCCTTCGCGGCCCCCTTGGCAAACCGCTCGACCTGCGCCGGGGTCAGGAGCCACGCATCATAGCCGAGCACCTGCCCTGGCTTCAGCACGGTCCCGACCCACACATCCGGCGGATCCTCGATCAGATGATGCGGCGTGTAGAGCGCGGCATCGGTCTCGGCGACGACTTGAATCGTGTAGCGTCCATCGACAAAGATCGCCGCCTGATCGGCAAGCAGCACCGCCATACCGGCCGACCCGCTAAAGCCAGTCAGCCACGCCAGCCGGCTATTGCCCGCCGGGACATATTCATTCTGATACTCATCGGCACGCGGCACCAGGAACGCGTCGATCTCAAGCTCAACCATGCCCTCGCGCACCGCAGCAAGCCGAGCCGCCGCATCAGCGTGGGGCCGTGCCGCATCCTGCGCCTCAATCTCCGCTTTCAGCGCCAGCAATTGCGCGACCAGCGCCGGTGACGGATCGCTCGCCACGAGTTGACACCACGCTGCGGGATCGCGCGACGGCGCGGCCCCGATCACGCCGCGGATCAGCGCGCGCAGGGAATCAAGGTCATAGCGAGACCCGGCCTTATCCAACAGGCGCGCCAGCACCTCGTCGCCCTGATACTGCGCGCGGCATTCGTTCGCCATCCAGATCCCTCATCGTCACGCGCGCCCGAGCTGACGCCTTTCCCCCTCGCCGGCTGGGGCGAGTCACGATCAGTGATACTCACATGGGGTGGAGGACGGCAAGGGCAGAGGAAGGGGCCATTTCCTATACCACCACTGGTTTTGATCAAGCCACACCGAAATCGCTCTATAGGGGCGAAAAAGGTGCTGCACCTCCAACAGGTTTTCCTGAAACGCACATGAGGTACGATATCACTGTGCAATGGACGATCTCACCGACATTGACATGTGTAGCACATGTTAATAAGCTTTATAACATGACGGTCATGATCCAAATCCGTAATGTCCCTGATGCGTTGCATCAGCAGCTCAAGTCCCGCGCCGCGCTCGCCGGCATGTCGTTATCCGACTATCTGCTGAGCGAGATCCGTCAGGCATCAGCACAGCCGACGATTGATGAATTGCGACAGCGCTTGAGCCGCCGAACGCAAACGGAGCCTTCATTGTCCCCGGCCGAAGCGGTGCGTGCCGAGCGCGACCGTTTGTGATTGTCGTCGATGCGTCGGCGCTGCTCGAGGCGCTGCTTCGCACTCCATCGGCAGAGGCCGTTGAGATTCGCTTGTTCGCGCCGGGTCAGACGCTCCACGCGCCCCATTTGCTAGACGTCGAGGTCGCCCAGGTGATCCGGCGCTACACCGCAAATGGCGATATCGATGCGACACGCGGCCGGCTGGCGCTCGAAGACATGGCGGATTTCGCGCTGCGGCGTTATCCGCATGATTTCCTGCTGCCGCGCATTTGGGATTTGCGGAACAATCTTACGGCCTACGATGCGACCTATGTTGCGCTCGCCGAGGCGCTGGACGCCCCGCTGCTGACGCGCGACCGGCGCCTCGCGAGATCCGCCGGCCATCGCGCGCAGATCGAACTAATCGAGTAGCGGCAACGCCCGCTTCACCAGGATCAGCGTATCCCACTTTCCGCGCACGATCCGCCGATAGAAATGCAGCCCCTGGGCCCGGTGCGCATTCAGCACCATACGCTCCTGGTTTACGAGCAGCCCCGATAGGATGGCAATTCCACCGGGCGCCAGATGCCGGCCGAGATCCGGGGCCATTTTCGTGAGCGGCCGGGCCAGAATATTCGCAAAGATGAGATCATATGGCGCGCCGCTACGGACCGCTGGGGCCAGATAGCCGTTACTGACGAAAGGTTGGATCAGCGCGGACACGCCGTTGATCGCGACATTCTCGCGCGCGACATCCACCGAGTGCGGATCGATATCGCAGGCGCGGACTTTGAGATGCCAGGTTTTGGCGGCGGCGATCGCGAGAATGCCGGTGCCGGTGCCCATATCTAGGACGCGGCGACGGCGTCCTTTCTTGGCCATCCGAGTGAAGGCCCTAAGACAGCCGCGGGTGCTGGCATGCTCGCCGGTGCCGAATGCGGTCGCAGCATCGATACGCAATGGGATCTTGCCGGCGGGTTTGCGCTCAGTAATGTGGCTGCCATAGACATAGAACCCGCCGATCCGCATCGGCGGGAAACTCTCCTGATTGAGGCGAAGCCAATCCGTGTCCTCGACCGGCTCGACGATCAGTTCCGGTTCCGGAAACTCGAGCGCCTGAGCCGCCAGGGCCAGACCAGCCGACAAAGCCGCAGCGTCGGGCTTGTCCATCAGGAAGCCCTGGACCAGCCAATCGCCGTCGGGGGCATTCTCATAGGCGGTCAGGGCCGTGACCACGGTTTCCAACAGGCCGGCGATCGCATCCGCCTTTTGCTCATCGGGCACGGTTACGGCGATCCGCCACAGGCGCTTGCTCAAACTACAGTCTCCTTGGTCACAAACCCGTCCAGCACTTTCTTTTCCCCGGCATGGTCAAAGGCCACGGTCAGCTTGTTATCATCGATATCGCGCACCGAACCGGCACCGAATTTTTGATGGAATACCCGGTCGCCAATCCGATAGGTGATGCTCGACCGACGAATGGTCGCCCCCTCGACAGGCACCGCGCTGCCATCGATGATTTTACCGCCGCGGAATGGCGTGCGCTCGATCTCGCCGAAGAAACTCCGCCCGACCGGCGCCGCCGCGCCATAAAGCCCGGTTGCAGCCGAACTGTCGATCGCATCCTGCGGCAATTCCCCAACGAAGCGCGAGGGCAGCGCGCTCTGCCAATTGCCATGGATCCGGCGATTGGCAGCATAGAGCACTGCTGCTCGCCGCCGCGCCCGCGTCAGCCCAACATAGGCGAGCCGCCGCTCCTCTTCCAAGCCGGCATTCCCGCTCTCGTCGAGCGCGCGCTGGTGCGGGAACAGCCCCTCTTCCCAGCCCGGCAGGAATACCACATCGAATTCAAGACCCTTTGCGGCGTGGAGCGTCATCACGCTCACCTGATCGGCGGTGGCGTCGGCGGCATTATCCATGACCAGCCCGACATGCTCGAGAAATCCCGCCAACGTTTCGAACTCTGCCATGGCGACGATCAGCTCGCGCAGATTTTCCAGGCGGCCGGGCGCTTCCGGCGTCCGATCGGCCTGCCACATTGCGGTGTAGCCGGATTCGTCGAGCACAATCTGCGCCAGCTCGGCATGCGGCCGGTTGGCTGCTTGCTCCCGCCAGCGATCGAGATCGCGCACCAACCTTGTGACCGCGTTCCGAGCGGCGGGTTTCAGCTCGTGTGTCTCGATCAATTGCGCCGCCGCCATGGAGAGTGATTGTCCCTGTCGGCGGGCCGTGGCATGGACCAGCTGGAGCGTCGCGTCACCAATGCCCCGGCGCGGCACATTGACGATCCGCTCAAAGGCGAGATCATCGTCCGGCTGATAGATCAGCCGCAGATAAGCCAGCGCATCGCGAATTTCCTGCCGCTCATAGAAGCGCGGACCGCCGATCACCCGATACGGGATGCCGGTCGTGATGAAGCGCTCTTCGAATTCGCGGGTCTGGAAACCGGCCCGCACCAGAATGGCGATCTGCGCGAGCGCCGTTCCACGCCGCTGCTCGGCTTCGATCTCATCGGCGACCCAGCGCGCCTCTTCGGCGCCATCCCAGGTGCCGCGGAGCTGAACTCGCTCGCCCGACTGCCCTTCGGTCCATAGCGTCTTACCGAGCCGACCCTGATTATGCGCGATCAGATGGCCGGCGGCCGCCAGAATTTCCGGGGTCGAGCGATAATTCTGTTCCAACCGGATGACCTTGGCGCCGGGAAAATCCTGCTCGAATTTCAGGATATTTCCGACTTCGGCACCACGCCAGCCATAGATCGACTGATCATCATCACCGACGCAGCAAATATTGCGATGGCCCTGCGCCAGCAGCCGCAGCCAGAGATATTGCGCGACATTGGTGTCCTGATACTCATCGACCAGCAGATAGCGAAACCGCGTCTGATAATCCGCCAGGATCTCCGGCCGTTCCAAAAAGATCGTCAGATTATGCAGCAGCAAATCGCCAAAGTCGCAGGCATTCAGCGTTCTCAGCCGATCCTGGTATTGCCGATAGATCAGACCCAGCTTGCCGGCGGCATAGCCGGCCGCCTCGCTTGGATCGATCTTGTCCGGCGTCAGACCGCGATCCTTCCAGCGCTCGATCGCCGCCAGAATCCCGCGCGCCGGCCAGCGCTTATCGTCGATCCCTTCCGCCTGCACGAGCTGTTTGATCAGGCGGGTCTGATCGTCGGTGTCGAGGATCGTGAAATTGCTCTTAAGCCCGACCGCCTCGGCATGCCGGCGCAAGATCCGGGCGCCCAGTGAATGGAACGTACCGAGCCAAAGCCCCTCGGTCGCCGGCCCGATCAGCTGCTCCAGCCGATGGCGCATCTCACGCGCGGCCTTGTTGGTGAAGGTGACGGCGAGCAGTTGGCTTGGAAAGGCGCGGCGGTTGACCAGGATATGCGCGAGCCGGGTGGTGAGCACCCGGGTCTTGCCGGTTCCGGCGCCGGCCAAGACAAGCACAGGACCATCCAGCGCCTCGACGGCGTCACGCTGTGGCGTATTCAGGCTCTTCAGATAGGCGGGTAAGGCAGAAATCGACATAGTGTTAGTTTAACGACACAGCACGACGGAAAGAAGCTTTACCGGTCAGCGTCAGGCACGGCGGAGCCTTGCGCGCCACCGTTAAAGAAGCTACCCCGGATCCAGTAAGGCACAACCCGATCGGGTCCGGCCTGGAGCGACATGACGGCCGTTTGGATCTATCTCTTTTTTCTGCTCACCTATGCGGGTATGGCTGCGGGGCGCTTGCCATGGCTGCGGGTTGATCGCACCGGAATTGCACTCGCCGGGCTGATCGCGTTGCTCGCGACTGCGCTCACGCTGGACGAGATCAGCGCGCGCATCGATATGCCGACGCTGCTGCTGCTGTTCGCTTTGATGATCATTTCGGCGCAGTTCGTCTCGTCAGGGTTTTGCGACGCGGTGTTCGAGCGGCTGGGCCACACTAGAGGCGGCCCGATTCGGTTTCTGGCGCTCACGGTTGGCTGCGCCGGCGGACTGTCAGCCTTTTTGGCCAATGATATCTTGCTCGTGGTCGCAACGCCTCTGCTCCTCGATGCAGTGCGGGAGCGCGGCTTTGATCCCCGCCCCTATCTGATCGCGTTCATCGCCGCCTCGAATGCCGGTTCCGCCGCGACGATCATCGGTGCCCCGCATACCATCGTGATCGGTCAGCTAGGGCAGTTGCATCTGCCGACCTATCTCTGGGCCTGCGGCATGCCGGCGACCGTCGCCCTGCTCATCGTGTTCGCGACAATCTCGGTCATGTGGCGCGGACGGTTTCTCCTGCCCGAGGGACCGCAGAGCGATGTACCGGCGCCAATGCCACATCGGCCGCACGATCTCTGGCAAACCCGTAAAGGCATCATCGCGCTCGTGGCGTTGCTGGCGCTGTTCTGTACGGACCTGCCGAAGGATGTGTGGAGCCTGCCGATCGCCGCCTTTCTCCTGTTCAATCGCAAATTCACCAGCCGAGAGCTGATCGCGGGTGTCGATTGGCCGCTTCTGGTCCTGGTTGCCTGCCTGTTCGGGGTGACGGGTGCGCTGGGATCGACCGCCCTGCCGGGCCTCGCGATCGACAAGCTGCAGCAATTCGGGTTGCTGCCCGATAATCTGCTACTGCTGGCCCCGCTGACCTTGCTAATGGCCTGCACAATCGGCACGATGCCGGGCATTATTCTATTCCTGCAGTTCTGGCAGGATGCACCGCCCGGCACACTCTATGGGCTCGCGTTGCTGTCATCGCTCGCCGGTAATCTGCTGCTGGTTGCCAGCCTGTCGAACTTCATCATCGTCGAGCGGGCTGCGGCGCGTGGTGTGCGCTTGCATAGCTGGGAATTCGCCCGGATCGGGATTCCAGTAACGATCCTCAGCATGGGATTCGCGGTTTTGTGGTTCTATATCACCGGCTTCATGCCGTTTCTTCCTGTTGCTGCCGGATAATCCAACCATGACCAACCTTGTGATCCGCGACGCCGAGCCCTCCGACGTGCCCGCGATCCTGGCCATGATTCGGGCGCTCGCCGAGTATGAACGCGAGCCGGACGCCGTGGTCGCGACCGAGGCCGATCTGTTGCGCGACGGCTGGGGGCCGGCGCCCCGGTTCCGCTCGCGTATCGCTGAACTCGATCGCAAAGTCTGCGGCTTTACGCTGTGGTATTTCAACTACTCTACGTGGCGCGGCCGCGCGGGGATCCATCTGGAGGATATATATGTCTCCGATTGGGCGCGCGGCGGCGGTGTGGGGGAAAGTCTGCTCCGCGATATTGCCGCCGTGGCGGTCCAGCAGCAGGCTGAACGGCTGGATTTGGCTGTTCTGAGCTGGAACCCCGCGCGACGCTTTTATGAGCGGCTGGGCATGCGCCACCTCGATGACTGGCTACCCTATCGGATCGCGGGGGATGCGCTCCGGCATCTGGCCGCAGCGATGCGATAGCACTGTAACCCTAAATTATATGTAAGCGATATAAGTTCGCCGTTTTAGGACATAAGATCCTTTATAAACGAGCTACGTTACATCATTATCGGGTATAAGAAGCGATTGCAATTATCTCTCCGCCCGCTATAGTGCATTACCAAGGTACCGCAGCCCGCACATTGGTCTCAATTGAGCGAGCAGGGGGCTGGGTAACATGGGTTGGCGGAATTTTTCCATTCGGGCGAAAGTATTAACGGCTTTTGCCATGGTGCTACTCGCAACCATGCTCAACGGCGCTTTTGGATTGAGCCAAACGGCAGAGGTAAATTCCGCAGCGCTGGAGGTTCGCGATTCCTGGCTGCCATCAACCGTTGCGCTCGGCAAACTCGGCATAAAGATCCAACATTTCCGGGTCCGGGAGGCCAAACTGCTCGTTGCACTTTCTCTTAAGGATCCTAAAGCGATCGCGGATGACACAAAAACCTTCGAAGAGGCTAAGAAGGCAGTTGCCACAAGCCGCGGCGATTATCAGTCGCTGATTTCTGTGGGCACCGAAGACGAACGCTTGATGAAAGCGTTCGATGCGTCTTGGCCGCGGGTTGAGGCCTCGGCTGACAAAATCATCGCAATGGCCAAAGGGGGAGAGTTGGAAAAGGCGTTCGGAATTTTTCGCGGTGCTGACCGGGAAGCGTTCGATGCCGCCGTCGCCACTACAGACGCTGATATGGACTTCAACGAAGCCGAGGGCAAAAAAGCCGGTACCCACGGTGCGGCCGTGTATAGCAGAGTCTTCTGGCTCACAATCATCGCGATAGTCGCTACGATTGGGCTCGGTATCAGCGCCGGTCTCGCCCTATTGTCCAGTGTCGTTGGCCCTCTGAAGCGCAATACCGACGTCGTCAATCGCCTCGCTTCCGGTGAAAAGACCGTCTCGGTGCCGGATACCGATCGCGGCGATGAGATCGGCGTGCTGGCTCGCGCCCTCCAGGTCTTCAAGGACAGGATGATTGAGGCAGATCGCCTCGCCGCGGCCCAGGCCGCCGAAGCGCAGATGCAGTTAAGGCGCGCCGCGACGCTGGACAGCCTGACCAAATCCTTCGAGGCGCGCGTCGGTCAACTGGTCCGGACCGTTGCTTCGGCCGCGACTGAGATGCAGGCGACAGCGCAGTCCATGTCATCAACCGCCGAGGAAACCAATATGCAGGCGGGTGCCGTGTCTGCCGCCTCTGCACAGACCTCCGTCAATGTCCAGACTGTGGCGAGTGCGACCGAGGAACTGGCGTCTTCTGTCGAGGAAATCGGCCGTCAGGTGGCTGAATCTGCCCGGATTGCCGGCACGGCTGCCGATGATGCCAAGAAAGTTGACGCAGTTGTCCAAAATCTGGTGAATGATGCCCAGAAAATCGGCGAGGTCGTGACGCTGATTCAGGACATTGCCGGCCAAACCAATCTGCTGGCGCTCAATGCCACGATCGAGGCGGCGCGTGCCGGAGAGGCGGGCAAGGGATTTGCCGTGGTTGCCTCCGAGGTCAAATCACTGGCCAACCAAACTGCGAAGGCCACGACCGATATCGCCGGTCAGATCGCAGCGATCCAATCGGCTACGGCCGGCACCGTCACCGCGATCCGTGGCATTATTACGACCATTGTGGAGATCAACGAAATCGCTTCGAGCATTGCGTCCGCAGTCGAAGAACAGGGCGCCGCAACCAAGGAAATCTCACGCAATGTCGCTGAGGCCTCGCGTGGGACCCAAGAAGTCGCCTCCAACATCTCCGGTGTTCGCGAAGCGGCTACAGCGACCGGGGCTGCCGCATCGCAGGTACTGAGTGCATCGAGCGGATTGTCGGAACAGGCCAAAAGCCTCACCAGCGAAGTGACCAGCTTCATCGTTCAGGTCAAAGCAGGCTAACGCGGTACGATCTTATGCCTCGCTCTCTGCCTCGAAAGGGCAGAGAGGCCAACCATTTAGCCGGCTTCACCCTTAGCTATTCGGTCGAACCACGGACGAATAGAGATTATTCTCACCCGAATCCTGGCCGCGGCGCCGTTCCAGCTCCTGGCTGTAGCGGCGCAGCGCATAGGACTCCGTGAGATAGCCAACTAGACGCATATGCTCGACATCGTCCACGACTGGCAGGGTCTCGGTCTGGGCTTCGCTGAATTTGGCAAGGGCGGAGCGAATATCTTCGTCCTTTGTGAGGAAGACCGGGCTCGCGGGCAACAGCTTGCCCACGATCATAATCTCAGGTGCGCCACCCAGATCGGGGCCATGGAGCTCCGCCAGGTCAAGCAACCCCGCCAGCCGGTCACCCTGCATGACCGCGACGCGGTTGATGCTGCCCAATGGATAAAGCCGGCGCAGCGCGGCCACGGTCATCTCGCTGGGTACCATCTTGATATCGGTGCGCATCAGCCGGTCGATGCGCAGATCGTCAAGCCAGCTGATATCCTCAGGACTCATGATCTTGAGTCCGCGCAGATGGAATCGCCAAGTCGCGAAGGAATAGCCGAACCAGCGCCGCACCGCGACCGACGTCGTGATCACGCCGCACATGACGCCGACCGTTGCGGAGAAATCCCCGGTGCCCTCTAGCACCAGCAGGATCATGGTAATAGGCGCCCCGATGATCCCGGCTGCCATCGCCCCCATGCCGACCAGCGTGAACGCCAGCGCATCGAACCGATATGTTGGAAGCGCCAATTGCAGCAGCATCGCCGCAACATTGCCGACCAGCGATCCCAGAAACAGCGAGGAGCTGAACATGCCGCCGCGAAAACCGGCGCCGATCGAGATCGCCGATCCCAGGATCCGTGCAGCGATCAGCCCAGACGCATAAGCGAGACTATAGGCCATATGCAGGCTGAGCACGATGCCGCCATGTCCCGACCCCAATATCTGCGGGTAGGTCAGCGCCATCGTGCCGAGTACCAGCCCGCCGATCATCGGGCGCAGCCAGCGGGGCGTCGATCGCGCCTGAAACCATTGTTCAGTTGCCGACACGCCCCGCATGACCGTGATCGCCAGGATCGCGGTGACGACGCCCAACAGCACGAACAAACCGTAATCGGCACCCGTAATCGACACCGGCCGATCGACAATGAAGCTCGGATCAGCGCCAAATAGCGCGCGTGCCGTGAATGTCCCGGCCAGTGTCGCTACGACGACCGGTGCCAGAGTCCCCAGCGTATAAGAGCCGATTACAAGCTCGAACGCATAGAATGCACCGGCGAAGGGCGCGTTAAACGCAGCAGCGATGGCTGCACCGGCGCCACAACCGACCAAGGTGCGGATATCGTCGCGGCGCAGGCGCAGCAGCAAGCCGGTTTTCGACCCGAGACTCCCACCCACCTGGGTATAGGCCGCCTCCAGCCCGACCGACGCGCCGAACCCGCCGGACAGCAAGGTGGTCAACGCCAGATTCACCGAATCGAGCACCGACATACGGCCGCCGAACAGCGCGTTGGCTTCGATCGCATCGATGATATCGTGGTCGCGCCAGCGCCTAATCCCGTAAGCGACCCCGCCGACGACCAGTCCGCCGAGCGTTGGCACCAGCAAAACGCGCCACCAATCCAGATTATAGCCGTCAGAGAGGTGGCCGCGCAGCGGTATGTCGAACGCGATCATATGAAACAGCGACACGCCGCCGCGCAGCAGCACCACGCCCAAGCCGCTGCCGATCCCGACCAGCATACCCAGACCGATCAATGCGGCTTCCTGATCACGCAGGATCCGGCGGGTAAAGCTGCGCCAGGCGACACGCCAGAGCAATTCCAGCCGCCGCACCCCGTGCAGATGGCCGATCGGCGGTCTTGGATGTGGCGGTGAGTGGACAGTCATCGGGCTATGAACTATGCCGACAGGCAGCGTTCAATGCCAGCCAAACCGAAGGAGCGGAAATTTATGAAATGGACCCATTGTACCTTGGCGGGACTCCTGGTGGTGGCCACCCTGTGGCCGCATGCGAGCATCGCCAAGACACTGGTCTATTGCTCCGAGGGATCGCCGGAAAACTTCAATCCGCAATTGGATCTCACCGGCACGTCCTACGATGCCGAGCAACCGATTTATAATAACCTCGTCGAATTTAAGCTGGGTACGACCGAGATAATTCCTGGTCTGGCCGAATCCTGGGACATATCCGCCGATGGGTTGATCTATACATTCCACCTGCGCAAGGGCGTCAAATTTCATAAAAACCATCTCTTCACGCCGACCCGGGATTTTAATGCCGATGACGTGATTTTCAGTTTTGAACGCCAATGGAAAGACACTAATCCGTACCACAACGTGTCAGGCGGGACGTATTACTACTTCGCCGATATGAGCTTCCCCAAATTACTGAAATCGATCGAGAAGCTCGACGATTATACCGTTCAATTCACGCTGACCGAACCGCAGGCACCATTCCTCAGCGATCTGGGCATGAATTTCACCTCGATCCTGTCAGCCGAATATGCCGATGTGCTGATGAAACAAGGCAAACCGGAACTGATCGATCAGGATCCGATCGGCACCGGACCGTTCGAATTCGTGCAGTACCAAAAGGATGCGCTGATTCGATATAAGAAGTTCCCTGATTTCTGGGGGCCAAAGGCAAAGCTCGATGGGCTGGTCTTTGCAATCACCAAGGATCCATCGGTGCGGCTTGCCAAGCTGCAGGCGGGAGAGTGTCAGGTTTCCTCATATCCGACGCCGGCCGATCTCCCGGCGATCAAGGCCGACCCGAAACTGCAATTGCTGGATCAGCCCGGTTTGAATATTGGCTACCTCGCTTTCAACACCCTGAAAAAGCCGTTCGACGATAAGCGCGTGCGGCTAGCGGTCACTATGGCGATCGATAAGCAGGCGATCCTGGCCGCGGTTTATCAAGGTGCGGGGCAGCCGGCGAAGAATCTGATCCCGCCGACCGTGCTGGGCTTCAATGATGCGATCCAGGATTATCCGCATGATGTCGCCGCGGCGAAGAAGCTCCTAGCCGAAGCCGGATTACCGGATGGGTTCGAGACGGATCTTTGGGCGATGCCGGTGCAGCGGCCCTATAACCCCGACGCACGGCGGGTGGCCGAGCTGATCCAGGCTGATTTGGCCGCGATCGGCGTGAAGGCACATATCGTGACCTACGAATGGGGCGAATATATCAAGCGGGTGAATCTCGGCGAGCCGATGCTCGCCGAAAATGGCTGGACCGGCGATAATGGAGATCCGGACAATTTTTACACCGAATTGCTGAGCTGTGCAGCTGCGCGGATCGGCGGATCAAACGCATCGAAATGGTGCAACAAGGATTTCGATGCGCTGATTAATAGGGCGGCGCGCCTCACCGACCCGGCCGCCCGCGCCGAACTCTACCGTCAGGCCGAAGTGATTCAGCATGACGAACAGCCGATCTATCTGATCGCGCACTCGATCACCTACGTGCCGCTGCTGAAAACGGTGAAGGGCTATAAAATGAGCCCGCTCAGCCGGCATCAATTTGACGACGTCGATCTGGAATAGCCCGCCGGTGCTGAAACTTCTGCTTGGCCGCGCCGCGCTGCTGGTGCCAACCTTCTTCGGCGTTACGCTGCTGAGCTTTGCGCTGATCCATCTTGTACCGGGCGATCCGGTCGCGGTACGCGTCGGCGAGCATGGTGTCCCGCCGGAACAGCTCGCCGCGATGCGCCATACGCTGGGCATCGACCAGCCGCTCTGGAAGCAATTCCTGGATTATGAGGTGCAGGTGCTGCATGGCAATCTCGGCACCTCGATCGTGAGCCAGGATTCGGTCTGGCACGAGTTCATCACGCTCTTCCCGGCCACGCTGGAACTCGCCCTCTCGGCGATGCTGTTCGCGACCCTGATCGGCCTGCCGCTCGGCGTGGTCGCAGCGGTGCGGCGCGGATCCGTGCTGGATTATGGGCTGATGGGCGTATCGGTCGCAGGCGCCTCGATGCCGATCTTTTGGTGGGGCCTGATCCTGATCCTGGTCTTCTCCGAATGGCTCGGCTGGACGCCGGTCTCGGGGCGCATCGCGCCGAATTTCTATATCGATGGCGGCACCGGATTCTATCTGATCGATGCGCTGTTCTATTCCGATGATCCCGGCACTTTTCGGTCGGTTCTGAGTCATCTGGTCTTGCCGACCATCGTACTCGGCACGATTCCGCTTGCGGTTATCGCCCGCATGACCCGCTCCGCCATGCTTGAAGTGCTGGGCGAAGATTATATCCGGACGGCGCGCGCGAAAGGCCTTTCGGAGTTCCGCGTGGTGACCGTTCACGCGCTACGCAATGCGCTGATCCCGGTAATCACGGTGATCGGCCTGCAGATCGGCGCGCTGCTGGCCGGCGCAATCCTGACCGAAACGATCTTTTCGTGGCCCGGTGTTGGCTATTGGCTGGTGCAGTCGGTTGATCGACGCGATTACCCGGTCCTGCAAGGCGGTGTGCTGCTGGTCGCCAGCTTGGTGATGCTGGTCAATCTCACAGTGGACCTGACGTACGGTCTGCTCGATCCGAGGATCCGGCGTTGAGCGTAGCGACCGCCTCACCCGTCGAGCCCGGACCGATCAGCCAGATCTGGCAGGGATTTCGGACCAATCGCGGCGCCGTCGCCGGGTTGCTTCTGCTGACGATCCTCTGCTTCGTCGCGCTCTTTGCAGGTGTGCTGGCACCGCACTCGCCGATCGAACAATTCCGTGAGGCGCTGCTCCGCCCGCCGATCTGGCAGGCCGGCGGATCCTGGGAATTCCCACTCGGGACCGATGATCTCGGGCGGGATATGCTGTCGCGCCTGATGATCGGCGCGCGCCTATCACTCATCATAGGGCTGGTTGTCGTTACGCTCTCGCTGGGATTCGGCATCGTCCTTGGTCTGACAGCGGCCTTCGCAGGCGGGGTACTTGATGCGGCGGTGATGCGGCTGATGGATATTCTCCTCGCCTTTCCCAGTCTCCTGCTCGCGATCGTCGTCGTCTCGATCCTGGGGCCAAGCCTAACCAACGCCATGCTGGCGGTCGCGATCGTCACACTGCCGGCCTATACAAGGCTCGCACGGGCAGCAGCGCTTGCAGAATTGGGTCGGGATTACGTGACGGCGAGCCGCGCAGCGGGCGCCGGGCCGCTGCGCCTGATGCTCCTCACGGTCCTGCCAAACTGCGCGGCGCCGCTGATCGTCCAGGCCACGCTGGGCTTTTCGAACGCGATCCTCGAAGCCGCGGCTCTGGGTTTTCTCGGCATGGGCGCGCAACCGCCAACGCCGGAATGGGGCACGCTGCTGGCCGATGGAAGACATTATATGGAGCGGGCCTGGTGGATCGTCACCTTTCCCGGCCTGTCGATCCTGATTACTGTTCTGGCGTTCAATCTGATGGGCGACGGGTTGCGTGACGCGCTTGATCCCAAGCTGAAGCGATAATCATGGCTTTGTTAGAGCTGCGGAACTTGTCCGTAACCTTCGCCACGCAGCGTGGCCCGATGCGGGCTGTGGAAGGTGTCGATCTCACGGTCAACCCCGGCGAGATTGTCGGCATTGTCGGTGAGTCCGGGTCGGGCAAAAGCGTCTCGATGATGGCGGCAATGGGGTTGATTGCGCCGCCGGCTCGCGTCACCGCGGATATTATGCGTTTTGGGGATATCGATTTGCTCGCCATCGACCGACGACAGCGACGACGGCTGGTCGGCAAGGAGATGGCCATGATCTTCCAAGAGCCCACCGCCTCGCTCAACCCCTGCTTCACGATCGGCTGGCAGATCGGGGAGACGCTGAAGCTGCATGAGCGGCTCGGGCGACGGGCTCGGCGCGATCGGGTGATTGAACTTCTGCGCCAAGTCGGCATCCCGGCGCCGGAGACGAGGCTCGGTGCCTATCCGCATCAGCTATCGGGCGGCATGAATCAGCGCGTGATGATCGCGATGGCCATTGCCTGCAACCCGAGCCTGCTGATCGCCGACGAACCGACCACCGCGCTTGACGTCACGATCCAGCGGCAGATTCTGGAATTGTTGGTCGGGCTGCAACGCGACCGCACCATGGGGCTGGTGCTGATCACCCACGATATGAGCGTCATCGCCGAGACCGCCCATCGCGTTCAGGTCATGTATGCCGGCCAGGTGGTCGAGCAGGCACAGGCGGATAGGCTGTTCGAGGCACCCCGCCATCCCTATACCGGCGCCTTGCTGGCCGCTCTGCCTGAGCAGGCAACAGGCCGGCGGCTTGCCACGATCCCGGGTATCGTGCCGGGGATCGCGGATCGTCCGACGGGCTGTCTGTTCAATCCGCGCTGCGGACGGACGACACCCATCTGTATCCAGGAGCAACCACTATTGACCGGCGCCTCCGGACAAACAGCCCGCTGCTACCACCCGCTTGATGGGCGCGCGTCGTGAGCCTGCTCGAGGCACGCGCGCTGCGCTTGCAGTATCGCATCGGCAGCCAAGTCTTCGGCGGGCGCACGGTCACGGCGGTCGATGGCGTGTCTTTCACCCTGGAACCGGGCATGACACTTGCTGTCGTCGGCGAATCCGGTTGCGGCAAGTCCAGTCTGGCACGTTTGGCCTGCCTGCTCGAGACGCCGACCGAGGGTGAATTGCTGATCGATGGCGCGCCGACCATCGGTACATCCGGCAAGGGGTTGCTGAGCCTGCGCCGGACGGTTCAGATGGTGTTTCAGAACCCCTATGGCTCACTGAACCCGCGCAAGACGATCGGCAGCATCCTCGGCGAACCACTGGCGATTCATGGCATCGGCAGCAAGGCGGAGCGGATCGGAGCCGCACGCGCGATGCTGGACAAGGTCGGGCTCCGTCAGGATCAGGTCGATCGCTATCCACACATGTTCTCCGGCGGTCAGCGGCAGCGCATTGCCATCGCCCGCGCCCTCATGCTGCGGCCGCGGCTGGTGATCGCGGATGAACCGGTTTCCGCTCTGGATGTCTCGGTGCAGGCGCAGATCCTGAATCTGATGATGGATCTGCAAGACGAATTCGGCCTTGCCTACCTCTTCATAAGCCACGATCTCGCCGTGGTCCGCCACATCGCCGCATCAATCCTGGTCATGTATCTGGGACGGGTTGTCGAGCAAGGGCCGGTCGCATCCATCTTCAATCGCCCGCGTCACCCCTATACAAAGAGCTTGTTGCAATCGATGCCCTCGGCGCATCGCTCGGGCAGCGCGACCCGCTTGCGCGGTGAACCTCCCTCCCCCTTAGCCCCGCCTTCGGGCTGTGCCTTTCACACGCGATGCCCGATTGCGACGGAACTCTGTGCCAAATCCCGACCAGAGCTCCGGTCGTTCGGTGATGCATTGGTCGCCTGCCACTTTGCTGAAGCCTAAGGCGCGCACCGGTCTCAGCCGGCGTGCTGGAAGAAAGTGCTCCCTCTTGAGGCGGCAAATCGTCAGAAAATCCCCTCTCTGCGCTTCCGGGCGGAGGGTTAGGGAGAAGAGGCCTGCCGACGCGAGCGAAGGTCACAGATTTAGGCACAGCAACTCCGCCCCGAACCTCTCCGCCCCTACGGGGCAGAGAGGAAGAAAGACTAAATGAGCGGACCTCACTTTATATGGCTCTAATCGCGTGACAAAGGCTGCGGATTGACCTGCATCAAGAACACACTCTGTGGCAAGGATACGGTACAATGGTATGATGCGTTTTCCACGTCGTTCCCTTGCCCATCCATTTCGTCGCGGCAGAGCGGCAGTGGCATCGCTTAGTTTACGTGATATACGGTTGCAAAATTATCGCGCCTGCCACTGGGGAATTCGATGTTTGGTTTTTTCTGGGATCGACCGTGCAGCTCGGGCGTTTATCCGCCACATGGAGCGGCACAACCGGAACGTCAGGAGATCGAATTGAGGGAGCGCTTTCGACAATGACATTCCGTTGTGTCCGCTCTGCGCTAAATTTGGCTGCGGTGAGCACCATGTTGCTGCTCTGTGCATGCGCAAACCAGCCCAAGCCATCGCCAACCGGCGCCGCTACACCTGTCGATGATGTTAACAACGACCCGTATGAATCGATCAATCGCGAGATCTGGGAAATCGACCTGACATTCGATCGGTTCTTCTTGAAACCGATCGCAACCGGCTACAGAGACGCGACGCCAACATTCTTTCAGCGATCCGTGAGTAATGTCCTGACCAATCTCAGGACACCCGTGATTTTCGTAAACGACGTGCTGCAGGGCGATCCAGGCCGGGCGGCGAACAGCCTCGGACGGCTCTATCTCAACACCGTTATGGGCGTTGGCGGTATTTTTGATGTCGCGAGTGCCGCAAAAGTCCCATTCCATGACTCTGATTTTGGTCAGACACTCGGCGTGTGGGGCGTCAGTAGCGGCCCCTTCCTGGTTCTGCCGCTGCTGGGACCGTCCGATCCGCGCGATGCGATCGGCTACGGTATCGACTCTTTCATCGATCCGTTTGACATTGAGATGCGCGCCCACGGGTTCGACGAGGGCAATTACGTTCGCTTGGGCGTCGGCATTGTGAGCGACCGCGCCCTGACCCTCGATGAGTTGGACGAGCTGCAAAAGAGCTCTCTCGATTTCTACGCGGCCGTACGCAGCCTTTATCAACAGAGACGTGCTGCTGCAATTGATTCATCGCGTGATGGAGGAACGGCAACTCCCGCCGTGCCGTATGATGATTTATCCGCTCCGACCCCCAGTAAGACGGCGGCACCGATCAGCCCAGCAGGAAAGGCTCAATGATTATGTGGCAAAGGCTTCTGCGAAGTGCACTCTTCGCGTTGGTCATCGGCATCTTGCCGGCGCGTGCGGCAGGTCCCGCAGACCCCGGCGCGTTCATTGCGGATTTGGGCAAGGAAGCCATTCAGATCCTGCAAGCCCATGAAGATTCCGCCGGGCGCAAAACCGCATTTTCGAAGCTGTTCACCTCGGATTTCGACGTTCCGGCGATCGGAAAATTCGTTCTCGGCCGCTATTGGAGGAGCGCGACACCGGCCGAGCAGCAGCAATATATTCAGGTGTTCGGAAAATATGTCGTCGCGATTTATGCCTCGCGTTTTTCGTCCTATTCCGGCGAGGAATTCAAGGTCCTAGGCAGCCATGCCGATGACGCGAACACATCAACCGTAACATCCCAGATCATCCGCCCAAGCGGTGGGCCGCCTTATTCGATCGACTGGCAGGTCGCCAAGGAAGGCGACGGCTACAAGATCACTAATGTGATCGTGGAAAACGTCTCAATGGCGCTAACCCAGCGTCAGGAATTCGCCTCGGTCATTGAACAGAACGGCGGAAGCGTCGCAGCACTGATCAGCATGCTGCAACAGAAGGTTCAGGATAGCTAAAAGAGGTTAACCCGCCGCTCAAAATAGGGCGGCGGGGTTCTGGTCTTTTAGCCGCGCAACAGAAAATTGTCGAACTGCCACGGATCCGCATGATCAAGCCAGGGTTCGGCAAACATGCGGGAGCGGTTCTTAAGCGGCGTCCAGTCGCTCGCGACGCCAACCACAGGCCCTAAATACGGTTCTGCGATCTTCAGAATTTCTGCATAGGGCAAATCCTCTGGCTCGCAATATCCCTGATTCGGATTGCGCACCGCCCATACGGCGGCCGAAATCACGCCGGCACAAACCTGCACCGCCGTTGCATTTTGCCCCGGGATGATCTCGCGGGCCTGCTGGATCGAGAGCTGGGAGCCGTACCAATAGGCATTGAGCCCATGGCCCATCAGCAGAACGCCCAACTCGTCGATGCCGTCGACGATATCGTTTTGCATGATCCGCTCTTCAGTGGGCGGCAGCCAATCGCGCATCATCAATTCGCGGAGCGACACGATGGCGTCGGTCGATGGATGATAAGCGTAATGGACCGTTGGTCGATAGACGGGACGATCATTCTCGTAGGCGGTAAAATAATTGCTGATCGTAACACTCTCCGAATGGGAGATCACGAAACCATAGATCGGGCCACCGTTCGGAACCCATGACCGCACGAGGGTCTGCCCACCGGGCTGCTGCAAATAGATGCAATTGCCGGGGCCATAAGTGTAATGCTGCCCTTTTGGTGGCAGCAATTTCTCATGACTGCCCCAGCCCAGTTCGGCCGGGTAGTAGGCCTCGCCCCAATAACCCAGCACCGACCAGGTATTGACGAACTCGTTTGGCTTCTTGGGGATTGCGGAGCGTTGCGTATCCCGTTCGGCGATGTGGATGACCTTTGTCCCGGTAGCCTGCGCGAGCGATGCCCAGCCCGCGCGATCGGTCGGAATATCATGGTCGAGCTTGGTCTCACGCGCAATATTGACCAGCGCCTGCTTGACAAAATGGTTCACGATGCCGGGATTGGCGCCATGCGTCACGACGCAGGTCGGCCCGTCTTTGCGCCAGCGCGATGCCGCGAAGGCACGCGTGACTTCGTGGCTCTCATAATGCGTTCTCGCCCAGGCCGGGAGATCCATATCCTCGTATTTCTCGGCCCAGGGCTCGAGCGACGTGTCAACATAGAGCACGTCGTTGCGCTGGCACCAATCCATGATCGAAATCGCATCGACCCCGGCGGTCAGGTTCAAGATCAGATCACCAGGACCTGCATGAACGGCGAGCGTCGATTCCAGATTATCTGGCGTCAGACGCAGCTGAAGATAATGCATGCCCATATCGGTGAAGGCTTGAAACTGAGTCCGGTGATCTGCGTCTTCAATAACGGAGATACGGGACATCGGCATATCGAAATGCCGCGGTACGGCAGGCAGGACACATTGTCCGACACTGCCAAAGCCGAGCATAAGAACTCGGCCCTTGAAGGCGATTTTTTGAACCATTTTGTTCCTCAACAATAAGCTCCGGGCCTCGGGCCCCTCGGAGAACCTCGCGAGTTGGATAAGAACGGCTCCCGCCGCGTGGGCGAGCTTACGGGGAATCGGGGGAATTTGGCAGGGGGCACGCGTGATGAGCGGCCGCTACCCTGCCCCGCGGGGGGGCAAAAGGCGGCCAAAATCCGCCCTGCCCCAACCTAATGGGCGCTGAGCCTTGGCTCAGCAACCCTTCTGGTTAGATGCAATAGACCTGAAGCGGTTGAAACCCATTAAAGCCGACCGAGGCGTAGGTCGTCGTATAAGCACCGGTTGAGAGAAAATCGACCGTATCACCGATCGCCAGGTCCATCGGCAGCCGGTAATCTGCGCGCTCGTAGAGAATGTCGGCACTGTCGCAGGTCGGTCCGGCCAGGATCACGCGGCCGGTCGGATGCCCGTCGCGCGGTGTCCGCAGCACATACTTAATCGCTTCATCCATGGTTTCGGCCAGACCATTGAACTTGCCGACATCGAGATAGACCCAGCGGCTCTCTTCACTTTCATCCTTGGTGGAAATCAGCACGACCTCGCTGCGCAGCACACCGGCATCACCGACCATGGACCGGCCAGGCTCGATGATGATTTCCGGCAGATCATTGCCGAAATGCTTGGTAATCGCTGTCATGACCGCATCGGCATAATGCTGCATCGGCGCAATGCCCTGCCGGTAATGGGCCGGGAAACCGCCGCCGATATTGATCATCTTCAGCATGATATCGCGCTCGGCCAGGACCGAGAACATCTCGGCCGCCTGTCCGACTGCGCGGTCCCATTGGCTGAGATCGGTTTGCTGCGAGCCGACATGGAACGAAACGCCATAGGGGTCGAGTCCGAGGCGACGCGCCTCCGCCAGAAGATCCGCTGCCATGGCTGGCGAGCAGCCGAACTTACGCGATAGCGGCCACTCGGCGCCCTCGCATTCAACCAGAATGCGGCAGAAAACGCGCGCGCCGGGGGCGGATTCGGCGAGCTTATGGAGCTCCGCGATACTGTCGAACGCGAACAGCCGGACGCCCTGACCATAGGCAAATTCAATATCACGCTGCTTCTTGATCGTGTTGCCGAACGAAATCCTCTCCGGCGTGGCACCCGCCGCCAGCACCAACTCGATCTCGCCGCGGCTTGCCGTATCGAAACAAGAGCCAAGCAGCGTCAGCCGATCCAGGATCGGCCCGGCCGGATTTGCTTTGACGGCATAGAATACCCGTGCGAGAGGCAGCAGATGCCGCATCGTCTGATAGGCTTCCTCAACGATATCGAGGTCAATCACCACGCAGGGCGTTTGCGGCTGAGTTTCGGCAAAAAAGCGATTGATCTTGGCGGTCATGGCGATGTCCTTGCGTCCGGCAGCCCCCACGGGTCCGGACAGGTCTAATAACGATGAAGTCACAAATCTGTTCGGTTCAGACCCTGAGATGTCCTGGCGTTGCCAGCAGCGGCCTGTCGGCAACTTCGGTGACGATGGTTCGGTCAAAACCGTTAAATGCGGTCCTAAGGCAGGTGCCGTAAGCGCCGAGTTGGCCGATTTCGATCCAGTCTCCGACCATGGCATCACCCGGCAGGCTGAACGGACCGGTCATGAAATCGGCGCTGTCGCAGGTCGGTCCATAAAAGCTAAATGGCCGCGCTTCCTCTGCTGATACAGCCGAATCACAGCGGATTAGCCGAACCGGAAAACGCCATTTCGGCCCGCCGGCATCGCTGAGATTGCCATAGACGCCGTCATTGATGTGCAGCACATCGCCGCGCCGTGCTTCGACACGTACCACAATCGACGCACCGCCCGCGACCAGCGCACGACCGGGTTCGCACCACAAACGACAGCTCTCCGGAAGGTCGAGCGCGTTAAAGGATGATTCGATCGCGTCGAAATAGAGCGCCAGGTCGGGCGGCGTTGATCCTGGATAGCTGGCCGGGAAGCCGCCGCCGACATCGATCCGGTCGACAACTACACCAGCCTCCCGGATGACCGCGCCGGCAAGCGCAATGGCGCGACCGTAGGCATCCGGCTCCAGGCATTGGGACCCGACATGAAAGCAGATCCCGACAGTATGCGCGACCTTACGGGCAGCACGCAGCAATTGGATCGCAGCATCAGGCTCTGCACCGAACTTGCCTGACAGGTCGTAGACGGCGTTGCCCTTGGGCAGCGCCAGGCGAATATGGAGCCCAATATCCGGCGCGCCCCGCGTGACGGCGACGATCTTGTTCAGCTCATCGCTGCTGTCGAGCGAGAAATCGCGGACCCCACAGTCCGTGTATGCTTGACGAATCGCCGATTCCGGCTTGATCGGGTGCATA
>Ga0116226_10000121_pt1 | contig 57806 bp, 66 predicted proteins | sample S1TSphfallax_FD_89692 | JGI IMG/M metagenome (GOLD analysis project Ga0116226, IMG submission 89692) | Host-associated microbial communities from peat moss isolated from Minnesota, USA - S1T2_Fa - Sphagnum fallax MG | ecosystem: Host-associated > Plants > Peat moss > Unclassified | place: USA... | reverse complement strand
CCTCTGTCAAAACTCATTTTGGGTAGGCGAAAATGCCAGTTTTTTGAGTAACGAAACTTAAGCCGTACATCTTGAGTCACGTGAGTATCGTAACGCAGAAAAACTGGTATTTGCAGCCAGCCAGAATGAGTTTTGACAGAGGTCTAATAAATATCAGGATAAAACCTGCTGCAAATTTATGGTTCCACTTCCTTTTTTGGCTGGCTGTTGCTGGGAGCTATCGGGTTTCCAGCCTGTGAGCGTAATCAGCTCAATAGTCGCAGGAATCGTGCCTTGCTGGTTGGCATCATCCTTATGATAATGCTGGGCAATAGCACCAAGATGCGAGCGGGTGGTGAAGTATTTGCTGCGATCAGAAAGTATCGTCATTTCCCCCTGCCCTTTAATATCCTTCATCAAAGCAAAGGGATTATCATATTCCAGCTCAATTAATTCATTATGCACCACTGGCAAAGCAAAACCGCTACGCTGCAACAATGCCCCCGCATCCCGCACTTCTACAAACGGTGAAATACGGGGAGATAAAGGAAAATTGCCGTTAGTGGAAGCCTTAAGCACCGCTGCTCGCAATTCCTTTAACGTATTGGCTCCGTAAATCACGGCAGCAAACAAGCCGTCAGGTTTCAGGATATGCCTTATCTGAATGAGGGTTCCGACTAAATCATTAACATGATGCAGGGATAATATAGCTGTAACCAGATCAAAACTATTTTCCGCAAACGGCAATAATTCTTCATCACACACCACATCAGGACGCATGTTTCTGGCGAAATCCGTACTGATACTATAGCTATTGGCGGGCAAAGCTCGTGCCATTTCCTGATGATGACAACCTATATCCAAAACAAGCGGGAAACTTCTGGCTATATCCTGCAACGATTCACATAGTCGCTGCGTGGCTTCTATTTTCAGGAAATTATGTTCCTTCCAGCCCGCTGCAACCTGATTTCGCCTTTTCTGGTAGGTGAGGCGATCAAAAATTTTGCTATTTTCCATTTGACGCTTGCTGCTTTTTTATCATGATGTCTATTATGAAGTTAGCTCTATCAGATACCCTAAAAAAAGCCAGAAATATCCTTGTCGGGAGTTTGTTTCCTGCCGTGTGTGTTGCCTGTCGTACGCTGGTGGGCAGTCATGGCAGTCTGTGCAGCGAATGCTGGAAGCAGATTTATTTTATCAGCGAACCGTTTTGTTATGTTTGTGGCTTGCCTTTTGATTACAGCCTTGGAAAATCGGCGTTATGTGGCACTTGCCTCAAGCAAAAGCCTAGCTATACCCAGGCTCGTGCCTTATTTACCTATAATGAATTTAGCAAAAACCCTATTTTATCGCTTAAATATCATGATCGTACCCAGCTTGCTCCCGTATTTGGGGCATGGCTGAGGCGGCTGGCACTGCCTTACCAACCCAAAGTGGCTGCGATTCTTCCCGTTCCCCTGCATTATTCCCGTCTGGTAAAACGCCGTTATAATCAGGCTGCTTTATTGGCAGATACGGTCGGGGAGAGTTTGAATATTACGGTGATGAATAATGCGTTGTTGCGGAGCAAAAAAACCCCTCCTCAGGCGGGCTTGAGCAAACGCCAGCGGGAAGCCAATATGCGAGGTGCTTTTATGGTTTCTCCAGCTAAAAAACCCTTACTGAAAGGTAAATCGGTTATTTTAGTGGATGATGTGATGACTACGGGTGCAACGCTGGAAGCCTGTGCGAGATGTTTGCATGATGCGGGGGTGGTTGATGTGTTTGTCATCACGATTGCCAGAACCGTGTTGACGGGTTAAAGGAATTTTAGCCAGCGACTTCCAGGTTTTATGGCAGCAATATTTTGTAAATGCTCAGGCAGTGCGTCTGATTTATAGCTTTCCACCGTCATTTTCAGCAATGAAACCAGAGGAATAGGCAAATTTTCAGCACCTTTTCCTCTATCCACCAAGCAGGCTTCTGCTACTACTATACCCCCACCCGCCTTGATACATTCTATCGTTTCAAGGGAAGATTTAGCGGTAGTCACCACATCTTCCACCAGCAGAATTTTGGTTCCTTCCGCAAAAGCAAAACCACGCCTGAAGGTAAAACTTCCATTTTCACGTTCGCAGAAAATGGAGTTCAGTCCCAACTGCCTACCCATTTCATAGCCCACAATCACTCCGCCCATAGCAGGAGCAACGACCAGATCAAAATCGGTATCAGATAAAGTAGCTTTCACTTTCTTTGCAAGAGCAGAGCATAATCTATCAGCCCGCCTGGGATCCATCAACACCCTTGCACATTGGAGATAGGTATCACTATGCAGCCCGGAAGAAAGGATAAAATGTCCTTTCAAGATAGCTTGAGAATCTGTAAATTCTTTGAGTATTTCGGTTTCATTCATAAATATATTCGCTAGATAGGAAGTATTTTAGGACGTTTGCGTTTCATCCACACAGCAATAATCAGACGGGTTAGCACGGTAGCCGTGAACATGGAAGAAACAATCCCGATTGCCAGTGTGATAGCAAAACCCTTCACTGTTCCCGTACCGAAATAGAACAGCAGGAAGGCAGCAATCAGGGTAGTGACGTTGGCATCAATAATCGTGGCACGAGCAACCTTTAGCCCATGTTCCACTGCAGCAAAAGGCGATTTTCCGTTACGGATTTCTTCGCGAATGCGTTCATAAATAATCACGTTCGCATCAACCGACATACCCAGCGTCAGCACCATACCCGCAATACCAGGCAGCGTAAGCGTAGCCTGCAAAAGTGACAAGGCTCCCATGATGAAAATGAGATTAACCAGCAGTCCAATATCCGCAAAAATGCCAAAAATACCGTAATTGATAAACATGAAAATAACGACCAGCACAACACCCAGCAGCGAGGCTTTTTTGCCTGCTTCAATGGAATCTGCACCCAGATTAGGCCCAATACTGCGTTCTTCAATCACCTTCAGTGGGACGGGCAATGCACCTGAACGCAGCAATACCGAAAGTTCATTGGCAGATTCAGGGGTGAAACTGCCAGAAATCTGCCCGCTGCCGTCCACAATAGCCGTACGAATCACGGGAGCGGTAATGACTTTATCATCCAGTACAATCGCAAAGCGTTTGCCAATATTCTGGCGGGTAATCTCGCCAAATTTCGCTGCACCCACACTGTTAAAGCGGAACGTCACCACCGCTTCATTATTCTGATTATCAAAGGAAGGAGCAGCATCAATCAAGAGGTCACCACTCAGCATGACACGGGACTTAATGGCAACGGGGATTTTCACCGTATCCTTTTCGCCCCTGGCTTCCTCATAAAGTATTTTGGTTCCCTGTACGATTTTACCATGTAGTAATTCCGAAATATCCACCGAATCATCCACAAGGTGAAAGGTCATTTTTGCCGTTTTTCCGAGCAATGCCTTTAATTTCTCAGGTTCCTGCAAGCCAGGTACTTGTAAAATAATACGATTATCACCCTGACGCTGGATGATAGGTTCACGCGTTCCTGTTTCATTGATACGGCGGTTGACAATCTGGATGGATTGTTCCACCAGTTGTGTCTGCTTATTCTTCAGAGCCGTTTTATTAAAGCTCACCTCATAACTGTCATTATCGCCTTTTTTTAACTCCAGTTCAGGATTGATTTTGCGGATAATGTCGCTCATATCGCCCGTAAATTCAGATGATTTCAGCAAGGTGAATTTAATCACATCATTAGTTACGGTAAGCCCCTGATACATAATCTTTTTGGCAACAAATTCGGAGCGGAGCGAATCAATGGTAGCGTTTAACTGTTCATGGACATAGTGATCAATCTGCAACTCCAATAATAAGTATGATCCGCCTTGCAAATCCAGCCCAAGGCTTACGCTGCGAGAAGGAAGAAACGAAGGAAAGGCTGCACGGGCATGTTCAGAAAAAAGATTGGGAGCAGCCAGCAGGGCAAAGAAAAAACAGGTCGCTAAAATAGCAAGAATCTTCCAGCGTGGGAAATGAAGCACAGAAAAAACCTTTATTTGTTTTTTAATTTATCAACGAATTTATCGTCTTTTTTATTGTCATTGGCAATGGGCATTTTGGTAAGAACGCTGGAAATACTCTCCCGCATTACTTTTATTCTCACTTCTTCGCTTACTTCCAGCAGCACAATACCGTCATTTTCTATTTTGTTGACAACCCCGATAATACCGCCAGAAGTCACAACTTTATCGCCTTTTTTCAGGGCAGCCACCATTTCCTGATGGTTTTTAAGTTTTTTCTGGTTGGGGCGTATGATGAGCAAATACATGATTACGATTACCATAATCATGGGAAACGCACTGCTCGCCAAAGGAGACATTGCATTTATGCCAGAGGAAGCATCAGCAGCCAAAGCGGAAGAAACAAACATTCTATTACTTCAATTTCGCTTCGTTAAACACAACGTGCTTGCGGACAACGGGGTCATATTTGCGGAAAGATAGTTTTTCCGTCTGTTTTTTCGGGTTCTTCTTTTTTACATAAAAAAAGCCCGTATCAGCAGTGCTTACCAGTTTAATAAGTACAATATTTTTCTTTGCCATCTTCTGTATTTCCGTAATTTTACATTAACATTAGATATATTATAAAACTCGCTCCTGTGAGGCAAAGCTCAAGCAAAACAGCACGCAGAAGCGGAGTGTACATAAATGTACATGAGCATTCGAGTACGGTTTTAACGACGCAGTTGCCCGCAGGAGTAGGGTTTAAGAATATATCTATTAAAACTGTGCTGGAAACTAGCTACATTTTGGCATTTGTCAAGAGTGCATTTAACCGATTCGCAAATAAAGGCAGATCATAGGTAGTTTTTACCCTGTTATAGCCATGTTCCGCCAGAAATTTCCGCTTTTCAGGATTATTTATGACATCCTGCAACGCATCTGCCAGAGCGTTCACCTCCTGTTTCGGGAAAATCATACCGCTTACGCCCTGCTCCAGAATTTCGCCTGGCCCTTCACTATCTGATGCAATGACGGGTACGCTATGTGCCATAGCCTCCAGCAGCACAATGCCAAAGGGTTCATGCAGCGAAGGCAGGCAAAAAATATCTATTCTGTCGTAAAAATCTTCGCTATCCTTCACCCAGCCAATCAGCTCAATGCGGGATTCCAGTTTTTCCTTACTAATCAAGGCTTGCAATCGTGATTTTTCTTCCCCCTCCCCTCCTATGATTGCTTTGAAGTCCACCCCTCTTTGCTGTAAAAGCGAAAGGCTTTTAATTAACCATTCAAAGCCTTTTTTAGCCACCAGCCGCCCCATCGCTCCAATCACTATGGGGTTATGTGCTTCACGCTGTATAAAAGGCTGATTCACCCTTACCATATTGGGTAATAAGGGTAATTTTATTTCTGGCAAGCCTTTTTTCTGGTAATGAAGCTGCAAATCTCTGGTGGGGCAGATAAGGGCAGTAATACCACCCGTTTTTATCTTGTAATTATGGGCTACCGTGAATTTGGCTATTTTCCCTATCCAGCGGGAAAGACTCAAGGCACGGTTGCCGTGGGTGATAACCACATCCGCCTCTAACTTCCTGACTAACTTACGGATTTTCCAAGAGGCAAGCACATCCCACTTGCCATAGTGTTTAATCGTGAAATAATCAAGGGATAAAGCCTTTGCTTTTTCTGCTATTTTCGCTTTATTATCCATAATAAGATAGCTTTTATGCCCTGCAAGACGGGTGGCTTCCGCATAATCAATAGCAGCCTGCTCAATGCCTCCCAGTCCCGAAGCCAGCATAATATTAACAATGGACTTTTTCATAGATGTGCTATGAGTTGAATGACGTTATCAATATCGCTGGCAATCAGGGGTAAATCATAGTCTATAATTGGCTCATAATGGGCAATACGATTGCGTAGTTTTAAGATACCATGCAAGGTTTTGCTTAAATATTTCCGCTGCAATGTACCTGTGGGTGAAATAAAGGCTTTTCTTAAGCATTTCCTAAATAATTCATCATAATAGCTGTTAAATAGATTCACCCATAATCCGAAATTGAGTTCGGCTATCAGATGGCTATTATCCGCAGGTTTTTTCTCTTTTTTCAGTTGGTCTATGGCTTTTTGTATTTTTGCCTGCTCATTAGGAGCTAATCCGAGTAGGGGGTTGTGAAACCATAGATCACCATATTGCCTTGAAATACAGCGATTAATAGCGTTTCGCAATCCTATTTCCAACCAGTGCAATTTTCCATAAAATAGCTGTGACTGGTGCAGATTTTCGTGATATAGTGTGATTGCTTGCGTTTTATCGCCTTTCGCTCGCTGCAAATAGCTATTTAGGCGTTTTTCAGATAAAAAGGCTTCCAACTGTTCGTAATTGTTGATTTTCAGCATTGACTATTTACCCGTTATTACCTATTATCATAGACGTAGTGCTGGAAAGGTGGCATCTGTGCTTTGACATATCCACCCCAGCCATTTTTCTACACATTATTAACAATGGACTTTTTCATAGATTCACTATATTGCATTGATAATCATGTTACAATAGATATAAAATGAAAAAGAATATTGCGATTTTGGGAGCCAGTGGTTATACGGGAGCGGAATTAATACGGTTTCTGCTACACCACCCGCATGTTACCTTAAAACTTCTCACAGGGGAAAGCCAGGCAGGAAAGCCTCTAGGCGAGGTCTATCCTCATCTCGCATTTGCAGGCTTGCCTGATTTAATCACTACGCAGGAAGCAGACTATAGCGGGATTGATATAGTGTTTTGCTGCCTGCCGCATGGCACAACGCAGTCGGTTATTGCTGCCCTGCCCTCACATGTCCGCATCATTGATTTATCAGCAGATTTTAGATTAACGAATACAGATACTTATGCGAAATGGTATGGACATACTCATCTTGCACCCGAATTACAGAAAACCGCTATTTACGGGTTGACGGAACTAAAGCGGGAAGCCATAAAAAATGCCAGATTGATAGCCAATCCAGGCTGTTACCCTACCAGCGTCCAGCTTCCGCTTATTCCGTTACTGAAAGCAAAGCTGATACAGACGCAGGATATTATTATTGATGCGAAATCAGGCGTAACAGGAGCGGGAAGAGCTGCCAAACAGGCAACTTTATTCACGGAAATTAATGACGGGATAAACGCTTACGGTATTGCCTCACACCGTCATGCACCTGAAATGGAACAGGAATTATCTCACGCTGCGGGCGAGGAAATCGTGGTGAATTTCACCCCTCACCTTATCCCCATGAATCGTGGCATGTTATCGACTATTTATGTTAAATTAGCAGCAGGTAAAACGGCAGATGATCTCCGCAATCACCTCAAACAATGCTACAGCCGTGAATATTTTATCAAGATTGCAGAAAAAGGCATATTGCCCGCAACGCATAGTGTACGAGGCACAAATTTTTGTATTATCGGGGTGTTTCCTGATAGGATTTCTGGGCGTGCCATTATCGTATCGGTAATTGATAATCTGGTAAAAGGGGCTTCTGGGCAGGCAATTCAAAATATGAACCTGATGCTGGGGCTGCCTGAATTTCTTTCCCTCGAACAAACAGCAATATTCCCATGATAAAACCTTTTAGAAATATCATGCCCACCATTGCCGAAAATGCCTTTATTGCCGAAGGGGCAGTGGTGATTGGAGACGTGCATATTGGCAGCGAAAGCAATGTCTGGTTTAGCTGCGTGATTCGGGGAGATGTCAATTATATCCGTATTGGCGATCGCACCAATATTCAGGACGGCAGTGTCATTCATGTCACCCGCAAGACGGGCCCAACCCTGATTGGCAGTGGGGTAACGATTGGGCATAGTGTATTGCTGCACGCCTGCACCCTGGAAGATGACTGTTTTATCGGGATGCACTCCACTATTATGGACGGTGCAGTTGTGGAATCTGGTGCATGGGTAGCAGCGGGAGCGTTGGTTCCCCCCAATAAACGCATTCCCAAAGGACAGATTTGGGCGGGAAACCCTACTCGCTATTTGCGGGATATGAAACCGGAAGAAACCGCCTTTATTCCTGTTTCCAGTAATAATTATGTGGAGCTGGCAAGGGAATACAGACGGTAATCATCTACCCGCCAGGAGCTGCTTAAGCTCTATAGCTTTCAGAAGAAGGATAAAGTTTTTGACGAAATGCAACTCTGGATTGATGGCTTGAATCTGCAACTTTATATTGCTGACGGTCTTTTATGGAAGCATCCAGTAAAGCCTGGGTGTTATGTACGTTTTCCTCTAATAGTTCACTTAAGGCAGGTGGAATTTTTACATTATTTTTAAGAACGTCTAATAGGGTCATGCTGGCATCTGTTTCCAAAGTTTTCTTGTCCTGTATCAAGGCAAATAAATACTCATATGTGCTTTCTAAAATATAGTGTTTCATAGCATGTACGGTTTCATTATAAGAAAATTGTACCATCTCACCTCCGGTCAATGCCATTTGGTTAGTAGTGGTTTCTTTAATATCATTCAAACGACGTGCCAATAATTGGTCATGGGTTAATAAGAGTAATAATGTCTGATCAGGTTTTTTAGCTATATGCGATAAATGCCGGGTGCATAATTTTATATAAGAATCATCTGCCGTATTTTGATGAATATTTTTTATGCTTCCCAGAATATCTTGTCCCAAATATTTTTTTAGATGCCAGGGCCACAGAGACGTCATCTTTAATGCCTGGATAAATTCAGGTCTTTTATATAGTTCTTCATCGCCAAGCAGAAATTGCGTATCCTTAAAAAGAGCTGTTGTGTCGGGTTTTATATCTCTTGCTTTGGTAAAAAGAATGGAGGATAGATTTTTGGGATAATTTCCTACCACATGGTCAAGATCATCAGGAGCATATTTTTGAAGTAACAGGCAGGTAAGTGCCATTAATTTATCTTTTTCTCTTATTAGGTCTTCCCTGAATCCTTTATGATAGCATACTGCATCAGGATCATTAATAATAGCAGGTATGTCTTTCAGCTCTGTTTGCCATACCTCCTTAACTATTTGATCTTTTTCTTCTTCTGTCAAATCATGTGCTAGGATATTTTTAGATTTTTCAAGTCTTTTCTGTTTTTTATTTTCAACCTCATTTTCTACAAAAAATTTTTCCAGCAAGATGCTTTTTTCCTCTACCGATAGCTGAAAAGGAGTATTCAACTGTTCTGCTATTTCAATGGCTTCCAATAAAGGACTTAAGGTCTTGGGAAGCACAGCTTCTGTAAGGCGTTCAAGAAAATGTTCACATATTTCTGTGGAAATCACCAGATATTCATCAGGATTTTTATCGGAGTCTTTATCTATCCAGCGTTCCATAAATTTTATGTACTTATTTTGCTCACCTATATCTCTATACTCAAACGCACTTAAGTCGGTTTTTTCACGCCATCCCTGTGCAGTATCAATAGGGGATATGGTACGCTCCCTGGTATAATCATAGATTTTTTTTAGAGATTCTATTACGTTACAAGGAGTACCGCCTAGTTGGGCACAGGTATCAATAACTACAAAAATTTCAGATATATTCACAGGGGATTCCTGCTTGTGTGGTGGAGCTGCGGAAGCCATCTTATCCATCCCTCCCGTCTGTTCTTTTTGGTAATGCTTTTCATGTTTTTTACCTCGCGAGCGTGTACCCATAGCACTCCTCCTCTATATCATTTTGAAAAAAACTCACGATGGATGATAAAGTAATTGATTTAACTTTGCCATTTTGGCAGCAGATGTTTCTTCATCAGGTTGGAAAAGCGATAAACCATTTGCCTTCAGCAGATTGTCCAGTTCGTCAAAGGTACTTAACCCAAGGCGGTGGCAGGCTTCTCGCCAGCTAATATGACCTTCGCTAACAGCACGCAAGAGATAAGGGGTAGCATTCAAAATCATATCGCAAGAATCAACTAAATAAAATTAATATTTATGCTTGAAATATAATTACATTAAAAGCAGTGTTAATACAACAAAATAATTTAACTTATGGTTGAAATATGTTAAAGTTTCTGCATCATCTTTGGTAAATCCCCTGAAATTCCCATCGCTTCTTTCATGAAAAACTTTTTCAGAGATGCTATGCTATTCACTGTATCCAATGCTATACGGCGAGCAGTGCGAACAGGGGGAATCGCATTGGAAAACAAGTGGGTAAGGCTATCCATGACAAACCCTGTTCCCAGAGCATCAAAACGTCGCCAGCGTTGGTAATGCTGGAGTAATGCCTGCCCGCCAATATCCTGCCCCAGCTTCATCGCTTCCGTAATAAGCTCCACCATCACAGCCACATCACGAAAACCTATGTTAATCCCCTGCCCTGCAATCGGGTGAATGCCGTGAGCAGAATCACCCACCAGTGCAAAACGCTCCGCAATAAATTCCTTAGCCAGTACCATATTCAAAGGATAGGTGAAGCGTTTGCCTACTATTTTGAACTTACCCAGATGCGTACCCAGTCTTTTTTCAATTTCAAGCAAAAAATCTGCTTCAGGAAGCTGGATTACATGCGAAGCCAATTCAGAATCTTCACTCCAAACAAGGCAGGAACGATTATTCAGCATAGGCAAAGCAGCAAAAGGCCCAGAAGGCAGGAAGCGTTGCACGGCAAGCCCCTCATGCGGGATTTCATGTTCAATCACACATACAATCGCCGTTTGAGAATAGTGTTTGGTATGGGTTTTAATGCCGACCAGCGAGCGTAAATACGAATGCCTGCCGTCACAGGCAATCAGCAAAGGAGCCTGCAACCGCTCTCCATTAGCAAGCGTAAGCGTTGCTTTATAGCCATCCCGTTCCACATTAATTATCTCGCATTCACTCATCAGGGTAAGCGTCGCCTGCTTCTCTGCCTGTTCCAGCAGGGCAATGCGTAAATGACGGTTTTCTATCATGTAGCCCATTGGCTCGCCATCAGCATCCTCATGCTTAAAATGGACGAAAGAATGGGAATAGCCGTCCACCACGCGAATATCCAGAATGGGCTGGATGCTATCCTCCAGCTTTTCCATAATACCCAGCGATTCCAGTACCCTGATGGAGCCTTTGGAGATCGCACTCACCCTGCCGTCAAAATCAGGCAGAAGCTGAGATGTGGGGTTATCTTTTTCAATAATAACGGTTTTTATGCCCTCACGAGCCAAACCAATCGCCAGCGACATGCCTATCATGCCACCACCTACAATTATCACGTCATATCTTGAATGTATCATATAAATATCGCTTGCATCAACATTACTCTGTAATTATATATAGAGCCATTAAAAATAAAATGAAATAAAATCATTATGAAAATTATCATTGAACGCTCGCATCTTATCAAGGCTTTGGGACATGTGCAATCCGTAGTGGAACGTCGCGGTACGATTCCTATTTTGTCTAACGTGAAACTGGAAGCAGAGGGTAATGCCCTGTTATTGACGGCAACGGATATGGATATTGCCGTGTGTGAACGTGCGGAAGCGAGTGTGACGGAAGCTGGCAGCACCACCGTTCCTGCCCAGACGTTTTACGATATTGTCAGAAAACTGCCCGAAGGTTCACAAGTGGAACTGAGCAAAGCTGCTGATACGGATAAAGTAGTGATTCGTGCAGGAGCTTCACGTTTTTCACTTGCAACCCTGCCAGTGGATGATTTCCCCGTGATGAATGAAGGTGAATTGCCTTTTACCTTCACCATTACCGCAGCCGAATGCAACGCCCTGATTGAAAAAACCCGCTTCGCCGTTTCCACCGAAGAAACCCGCTATTATCTGAATGGTATTTATTTCCATGCGACGGAAAATCAGGGGATTGGCGTATTGCGTACCGTGGCAACCGACGGACATCGCCTGGCTCGTATTGAAGTGGCACTGCCCGCAGGTGCAGCGGGAATACCAGGCGTGATTATTCCCCGTAAAACCATTGGAGAGATTATCAAACTCATTGAAACGGGTGTGACGCAGGTGGAAATTTCGCTTTCCGAAAGCAAGATTCGCTTTACCTGTGGCAGTGCGATTCTGGTTTCCAAGCTGATTGACGGTACGTTCCCCGACTATGAACGCGTGATTCCTACAGGTAATGACAAGATTCTGGAACTAGACCGCAAAGAATTTTCGCGTGCAGTGGATCGTGTTTCCGTAATTGCTTCGGAAAAAACCCGTGGCATCAAACTGGCTTTTGAAGGGGGAAAACTCACCCTTTCCGCCGACAGTGCAGAACATGGTACGGCAACGGAAGAACTGGATGTAACCTATTCAGCAGAGCCTATTGAAATTGGCTTTAACTCGCGTTATTTACTGGAAATGCTGGGGCAGATGGAAGGTGATACTTCACAATTCCTGTTTGCAGATGGTTCGGCTCCTGCCGTGGTGCGTGATACTGCGGATGTGAGTGCGTTGTATGTGATAATGCCAATGCGAGTGTGATTACCGCATGCTTAAATGACCCAATGCTACGTCAAAAAGCTAACTATCTCCCATTTTCGCAATTATGAATCCATAAGACTGGAGACAGACGCACGCCCCGTAGTTATTATAGGCGAAAACGGAGCAGGTAAAACCAATATTCTGGAAGCTATATCGCTGCTTTCTGCAGGCAGGGGTATCAGGCGTGCATCACCTTCGGAATGGCTGAATCTCCATAGTAAAAACCATTGGGGCATAGCAGCGGAAGTGGAGGGTATTAAGGGTTATGCTACCATTTCAACGGGTATAGTCGATGAAAGCGAAAAACGTATTGTCAAGATTGACGGCAAAATAGCCAAAAGCCAGACGGAATTGGGCAAAATAGTTTCCCTGCTTTGGCTTACGCCCCAGATGGATAATCTGTTTATTGAGGGCAATACCGAACGCCGCAAATTTCTCGACAGGCTGGTATTCAGCTTTGACCCTGCCCATGCCACCCGCATCAATGGCTATGAAAATCTGATGCGGCAACGCAACGCCATCCTTTTTGAACGTAGTTATGATGCAACCTGGCTGGATAGTATCGAGCATAAAATGGCGGAATATGCGGAGCAAATTGACACAGCAAGAGCGGATACGATTACAAGGCTGAATGAGGCAATGCAGTTTTCGAGCCTGGCATTTCCCAAGGCATTGATGGCACAGCAAAGTGATTATACGCAGGATTTTACGCAAATACTCAAATCCAATCGGAATAAGGATCAGGCAGCAGGGCGTACCCTTAACGGAGTGCATCGCACCACCTTAACCGTAAAACACTTGGGAAACGGGATGCTGGCGGAATTATGTTCTACAGGTGAACAAAAAGCCCTCCTGATTTCGATTATTCTAGCCCATGCAAGAGCAGGAAAACAGTGGAGTGGCATTACTCCCGTCATGTTGCTGGATGAAATTGCCAGCCATCTGGATAGGCAACGAAGAACCGCACTATACGAAGAGATTATCCTGCTTGGTGTGCAGGCATGGATAACCTCTACCGATAAAGAGCTATTTGAAGGTTTTGTAGCTCACTATGTGCAGGTGAAAAATAATCTGATAATTTGATTGATATTAATATAAAAAGCGTCTATCTCCTTTCAAACATCATGTCGGGGTGTAGCGCAGCCTGGTAGCGCACTAGTCTGGGGGACTAGGGGTCGTGAGTTCAAATCTCGCCACCCCGACCAGCCTACGCTCTGCGAGCTTCGGCTCGGCGAGCCGAGACGAAGGAAGCAGCTAAGCGGAGGCAGACTGGAAAAACATTCTGATGTACGTCTATATACTTGAAAACTTGGTCAAAACGGACAGTTTTTACGTTGGAATTACTAAAGATTTGAAATTCAGGCTGAAACAGCATAATGCAGGTGAAGTATTCCATACTGAAAAATACAAGCCTTGGAAACTAAAAAATTATTTTGCTTTTGAGGATCATAAAAAGGCTCATGTCTTTGAAAGCTATTTAAAATCTGGTTCAGGCAGAGCATTTACAAAGAGACATTTTTGATGGAAATAAAAACGCAAAGATTGCTGATACGTCTAATTCAATGGGAGGAAGTTGAAAAAGTAATGCAGCTTATTACCTCCAAAATAAGCCAATGGACGGCACCTATACCCTACCCGTATAGCATTGATGCTACAAAAATATTGTTTCTTATGAATAAGATATTATTGATCTTTTTGTTCATTCTATGCTTTCCTGCCCTATTGTATGCTAAGGATACGGTACATAAAATCGTTGTCTATAAATCTGCACGCAAAATGGAGTTATGGGATAAAGACTCAAAACTAATCAGAAGCTATAAAATTGCACTGGGTGGCAATCCAATAGGGCATAAGAATCAAGCAGGAGATAAGAAAACACCTGAAGGAAATTATAAAATTGCAGGTAGAAATGCCAACAGCCGTTTTCATAAATCTCTACGCATTTCTTACCCAAACGCAGATGATATTGCTCAGGCGACTAAACGTGGCGTGTCCCCAGGCGGGGATGTAATGATTCATGGGTTGCCAAAAGGCATCGGATGGATCAGATCATTGCAACGTCTATATGGGTGGACGGCAGGATGTATCGCTGTTACGAATGATGAAATTGATGAAATATGGGATTTAGTACCTGACGGAACGCCCATTGAAATTCGCCCCTAAATTACGCATTAAGGATGAGCATCTACCCACTGTTTTAAAATTTCGTTCATCAGCGTTTGCCAGCCTTTGCCCGTTTTGCGAAATGCCTGATTAACTTCGGGATCAATACGTAAATGGATAGATATTTTCTTATTCTCTTTAACAGGTCTTCCCGCTTTTTTGAATACCCCCCTTGCCAGCATTTCATCCGTTAGCATAGGTAATTCTTCATACTCCTGTTCTGTTACCAAATGTGCATCAACCTTAGTAAAATCAGAACCAAAATTTTTTCCATTCTTCTTCATGGCACTTCCACATAGAAAAAATGTGGCGTTTATCGCCACGTTGCACATAACCAACCACTACTATGCGAGTATTCAGCATCCCATAGCAAATAATACAGGTTTCTCCATAATCTTTACCAGTATCTTCAATTTCAACAGTATTTCCTAAAAAAAACATGAATGGCATCTGCAAAGTCCAAACCACGTTCAGCAAGTGTTTTTTCACGTTTTGCTGGATCATATGCAATTTTCATATGATTATTAGTGTGTACACAAAAATTGCTTTTGTCAAGCAATCTTCACGGCAGTCTCAGGGCAGCCTCATACTTTATTCATTCTATCAACCTATTGTGAAATAAGAAAATCCAGCTCTGCTCCCCCCTTGCGGGGGAGCCAAATTGCATTTGCAATTTGGTGGGGGGTAATACATAGATACCACACCCCCACCCTAGCCCTCCCCCGCAAGGGTTGAGGGGATTCTCTTTATTTATTAGTAAGTTATGAGAATTGGATAAAATAAAAAACTATGAGGCTGCCCTGTACCTAAAATCAGAAATATCTACTCCCTGTTTGACTCATCCAATACTTTATATTCACCCTCTATGATATGTATATCATGCTCTTTTGGGCTATCTCTCATCGTTTCATTGCCCGAAAATGGCTTAAACAGTGCATTTTTTATCGCCACAACCAGGACAACAACAAACACGATTGCCAGAAGCAATAAAAGGGCAGATAACTTGAATAATAAACTGATAATAAACATAATATCCTTTAGGGAACACCAAAACTTCTAATCAAACTACTGCTTAGACTATACCAGCCATCCACAATCACGAAGAAAATAATTTTAAACGGCAGGGAAATAAGCACAGGTGGCAGCATCATCATTCCCATTGCCATCAGCGTGGAAGCAATCATCATATCAATAATCAGAAACGGTAGATAGACCAGAAATCCTATTTCAAAAGCACGCTTTAATTCCCCAATCATAAAGGCAGGAATCAGCATTTTGAAAGGAGTATCTTCAGGTTTTTCAATCTTGGTATCAGGCGATAATTCCATAAACAGACGGAGGTCTTTTTCACGGACATTTTTCATCATAAAATCATGAAAGGGAGAGGCAATTTTGCCAAACGCTACTTTTTCCGTGATTTTACCCTGCACCAGCGGCTCTATGCCTTCATTATAGGATTTTTCAAATACGGGAGACATGATAAAAAGAGTGAGAAATAAAGCAAGACTGATTAATACCTGATTAGGCGGGGTTTGCTGCAAGCCAAGGGCAGTACGCAGCAGGGATAAGACGATGATAATACGGGTAAAAGACGTAACCATCACCACAATCGAAGGAGCAAGCGGGATAATGGTCATCAGTACGATAAGCTGGACGATACGCCCCGTTACGGAAGTGTTACCCGTATCACTTGGTGCAAGCTCGCTATTATCTCCCAAATCAAGCGTAAGTTTTTGAGCATAGACATCACTTTGCAGCAACAGCATCAAAACAGTGAATAAGATAAAAAGAAAGCGTTTCATGGCTGGCTCGCTGGACGGGATTCAATTAACAATTCCTGCGTGGAACCCAGTAATACGACATGCTCCTGATTTCCTGTTTTAATCAGCACCAGTTTTCGCCTTTGGTCAAGGTAAAGCGTTTCTGCAATCATAAGTGTACGTTTTCCACTATGCTGCCCGCTTAATTTTTTATCCAGCCCCCATTTTCGAGCAGCCCACCCGCTGATATAAATAAGCCCCACCACAAAGGTGAAGGCAAAAAACACGCGAAAATAGGTAAAAATATCAGGATTCATTGTCATCCTTTTTAGTAAAGGGTATGGAGCGTTCGGTGGTGTAATAGGCGATATTGGCTTTTCGCATCTGTTCCAACCCCTGCACTTCACGATTTACCCTGTCACGCTCTTCGCATAATTCGCTTTCCAGTTTTTTAATCAGCTCCATTAATTCATGCAACGACTCCTTATGCAGCCTCCCCTCTTCCAGTGGCAGCAGGTTGATAGATTCACAATAAGCCTGAACCGCCTGCTCCATTTCAGGAATGGAAATCTCTCCCTGTGACAGTTTTTCACGGCAGTCATTCACGAGTTGAAATACGCTTTTTTTAAGCGATTCGGGAGGGAGATAGCTGATATTCATTTTCTATCCTTTTTCATATCCTGATATTTACTGTTAGTCTTATAGACGTAATTCAATATTTCTGCAACTGCACTATAGGCTTCCAGTGGAATCACCGTATCAATATCAATTTTCGCCAGAATTTCAACCAGTGCAGCGTCCTCACGCACAGTAATACCCAACGATTCTGCCACTTTTACAATCTGCTCGGCAATACTGCCCTTGCCCTTGGCAACCAGCAGCGGAGCTTCGTCCTTACCCATGCGGTATTTAAGGGCAACAGCAGAAAAATTTTTATCTTTTTCTTCATCCATATTATAACTTATCCATCGCATCCAGTGCATCACTATCATCGCCTGAGCCAGCAGCAGCAAGGTTTTGTTCCAAAATACGGTCATGCACTTCCTTGCGTAAGACATTCACCTCTTGCGGAAACTGAAAACCAATTTTGACAGAACGCCCCTTCACTTCAACAATAGTCACCTCTATATTGTTGTTAATAATGACAGATTCGCCTATTTTTCGGGTAAGATAAAGCACGTATTATGATTCCTGATTGCCTAGGGTGTGTGGTGTTATTGTCCACACTATACCGTTTGTTATGAAATCGGCTACAGAATTATTTGGACTTTATGAATTGTCAATAGACCTCTTTCAAAACTCATTTTGGGTAGGCGAAAATGCCAGGTTTTTGAGTAACGAAACTTAAGCCGTACATCTTGAGTCACGTGAGTATCGTAACGCAGAAAAACTGGTATTTGCAGCCAGCCAGAATGAGTTTTGACAGAGGTCTATTTAACCCATCCAAAAATCTATCCACGTCACCCACAAGCGATTACGGCTCATGGGTGACGAATGATAAAACCTTACAAAAGGCTAGATTTGCTTAATCTTTTTTAAGATTAAGATGCCTGTTTCTGGCGTGGTCTTTGGGAAGACTGACTTCTTCCGGCGTTGGCACTTCCACCCGCATTTTCACGTCTGACGAAGGGTTTGCCAGCAGAGGAAGATCCGCCTTCACTACGAGCTTTGAACGGACGGTTACGACCACCACCTGCACCACCTTTACGGTTACGCGAAGGGGCAGCAACATCTCCACTCGGGTGACGGGGAGCTGGTGCTTCATTCGGATTCATCAGGCGATGAATCGCTTTCCATTTGCTGTTATCTTCCGGGGAGATAAGGCACAAGGCAGAACCTTCCGCACCCGCACGGGCTGTACGTCCAATACGGTGAATATAGTCTTCGGGACATTGTGGCATATCATAGTTAATCACATGTTTAATATGACTAATATCCAGCCCGCGTGAGGCAATATCCGTTGCAACTAAAATACGGTGCTTTTTATCACGGAATGCCTGAATCACCCGTTCACGTTTTTTCTGTTGCAAATTGCCGTGAATGGCATCGGCACCAAAATTCAGCATGTTGAGTTTATCTGCCAGACGATCAGCATTAAATTTCGTTTTAACAAAAATAAGGATAGAACCTTCGCGTTCCTTAATTTCACTAAGCAGAATATTATATTTTTCGCCTTCGGTGGTATAGCGAATATCCTGTTTAATTTTCACAATCGCCGTATTGCTTGCACCAATGGATACACGCTCGGGATTACGCAGATATTTACCAGCCAGTTGTAAAATATTGGCAGGGAAAGTGGCAGAAAACATCAGGGTTTGACGGGTTTGCGTCAGGAATTTGGCAATTTTTTCCAACTGGGGAGCAAAACCCATATCCAGCATACGATCGGTTTCGTCAAGCACCAGAAAATCCACTTCATTCAGCATCAAAGAACCACGTTCCAAATGGTCATTGATACGTCCAGGTGTGCCAACAATAATACGCGGACGAGCTTGCAACTTGGCTTTTTGAGCGGGCATGGATTCACCACCAATCAGCAAAGCCGTGCGGACACTATTATTTGCACCCAGTAATTTATGCAGAATATCAATCACCTGTACCGCAAGTTCACGGGTGGGGGTTAATACGAGAGCATTGCCACGCGGGTTGCTCATGATGCGTGCCACCAAGGGAATACCAAAAGCAGCGGTTTTTCCCGTACCTGTTTGGGCAGAACCTAAAATGTCCTTGCCTTCCAGTGCCAGCGGGATTGCCTGTGCCTGAATCGGGGTGGGTTTGTTATATTGCAGACGCTCCAGTGAAGCCAGCAATGCGGGGGGTAGTTTAAGTTCGTTAAAATTTTCCATAAGAATCCTTGATTAATCATTTTTCCCTGCCAACACCTGTTGATCTGTAGATAAAATGATGATAAAATAAGAAGAAATAGTAACTTTATCTATGAAATAAAATTACTCCAGATACGACAAAAGCTGCCCCATGAGTATAAATACTTACACTTGCCAACATAGCAAAAAACTATTGCAGGCAGGTAGGGGTAGTATATTCCTTCATTAAACGATAAATATCGTTTAAGTGCTGCACACCAACTACTTAAAGCAGCTAGTGGTTGCATAAGGAATATACTTCCGTAAGTACATTACATCATGAAAGCAGCTTTGGTCGAAAAAACTAAAATCGTTAATTTAGTAGCAGCTTAAGCAGCAATCAATTTAATATTAACTGCTGAAACTTTGCCTTTATTCGTTGCAAGCTCATAGCTTACGCGATCATTTTCATTAAGGCTGTTGATACCAGCACGTTGCAATTCGCTGATATGGACGAAAGCATCGCTTCCACCTTGATCAGGAGCAATGAAACCGAAACCTTTTACGGGGTTGAACCATTTTACTTTACCAGTTGCCATGGAAATATCCTTCTATTGGCGTTAAACACATACTATCAACAGCGATAATATGAAAAGAGCTTAATTCTTGCCTTTGAAATAAGGCAGAACTCTTTGCCAACACGGATAGAGAAAAAACCACTTAACGTAATTCCAACAATCTTATTATTTTTACGATAATAAAATCATTATGATTCCAACACAAATTTTCAAAGAGTCATTCAAACTCGAAATCAACTATACCTAAAAACCAGTTAAAGTCAACAGAGAATAGTATTTTTTAATGAACAAGTGCCATTACTGTGTCAATAATGTCAACAAAGTGGCTTTGTCATTCGCTGCAATGCCCTGTTTTAGCAATAAGAGACGTTGACTAAATGCCTGCAGCACTTGCGAAACGGCGAGATGATTGCCTGAAATGGCTTCCAGCAGTGTTTCTATATTTTCTTTTGCTAAAGAAGTCATATCCCGAAAGCCGGAACCTGCAAATTCTGTCACGTTAAAACCAAATTCCGGCTCCAGACTTAACATCGTGGCAACCAGACAATTCGCAATGACATTTGCCCCAAGCGGACTGGCATCGCTCACAGAAGCGGGCGTTGCTTCCGATGGAGTTTCCAGCAATTCCTGAGTAATATGGCTAATAAAGCCCAGGTAATTTTCGGTTGCATTGACGATATTTTCCCTGTTTGCCAGAAAAATCTCCACCCACAGTGCAGGCGAGGAATGCGTAAGTCGCAGGAAAGTGGTGTATTTTGCATCCTGTAAAAGCAGCCTATCTGGGGTCAAGGCAAAAGCAATAAGCTGGGGTAAATGCGAAACGTAAGCGTACACTATGTCATGTAGAGGGTAAGGCATATAGACTATTTTGGCTCCCGCCAGCTCCCATATCGCCTTAATGGTTGCCACTGCTTCACTTTGCACGTCTTTTTCTTCGGGGCAGAGAATCACCTGCTTATCCCGAAATAAATCCGCATTTGCTGCCTCAAACCCTGTTTTTTCACTGCCTGCAATGGGATGAGCGGGGACAAAAAAGTGATGTCCTCTATAGGGGAGCGTAGCCTCTACAAACGGCAATTTCACCGAAGCCATGTCACTGATGATTGCCTGTTCTTTGAGATGCGGCATGATGGTGGGGAGCAAAGCAGGAAACGTCTCAAGCGGTGTGGCAAGCAGGATAATATCCGCATCCTCTACGGTTTCTTGCAAGCCATGCTTAATGTTCAGGGCATGGCGTGTTGCTGCATTGCTATCATAAAGGGCTATCTCCCTGAAAGCACCTTGCTTTTGCAAGGCAAGGCATAAGGAACCGCCAATAAGCCCCGTACCGATAATGGCTAATTTTTTATTTAGGAACATGGAGGATAATACTTTCTGCTTATGCCTGCATAAAGGTTTTTAATGTCTCAATCAATGCTTCATTCTCCGTCTGTTCTCCAATCGTGATACGCAAATGATTGGGCAGTCCATAGCCCCCCACTTCACGCGGGATAATACCGTGTTCCATCAGAAATGCACAGGCTGCCTTTGCGTTTTTTGCTGTGGTGGGAAATTCCACCAGCACAAAATTCCCGATTGACTCATGCACTTTCAACCCAAGTTTGCTGATTTCTGCACTCACCCACGCCAGCCATGTATGATTATGCGAACGGCTTTTTTCCAAGAAATCCGTATCCTGCAAGGCAGCGATTCCTGCTATTTGTGCGAGAGCGGAAACATTGAAAGGCCCTCGCACCCTATTGAGTATATCAGCCACAAAAGCAGAGCCATAAGCCCAGCCCAGCCTCAACGCTGCCAACCCGTATATTTTGGAAAACGTGCGTAACATCACGGTATTTTGCGTTGCCTTTACCAGCTCCAGCCCGTCTGAATAATCTGCAATTTCCACATATTCCGAGTAGGCAGCATCCACTACCAATAGAATATGTGCGGGCAGCTTGTCACGCAAATACTGCAATTCCGCTTTGGTAATATAGGAGCCGGTAGGGTTATTGGGATTGGCGATAAATACGATTTTGGTACGCTGCGTCACACCCGCCAGCAGGTTTTCTACACTGGTGCGTAAATTATCTTCCCTGGCTTTCACAGGGGTTGCACCTGCTGCCAGCGTATAAATCTGGTACATTAAAAAGCCATATTCACTGAAAAGCACTTCGTCGCCTTCACCCGCAAAGGCATGTACCAGCAAGCCAATCAGCTCATCCGAGCCATTGCCACAGACGATTTGACTGGCTTCAAGATAGTAGGTTTTTGCTATTGTTTCCCGCAAGCCAAGTGAACCACTATCAGGATAGCGATGAAGCGTGGCGAGATGCTCTTTTATAGCAGCTACCGCCAGCGGACTGCTTCCAAGGGCATTTTCATTGGAAGAAAGTTTAATAATGCGTGTTGCTGCTTTACCCGCCTGTGACTTGCCAGCCTGATAGGGACTAATGGATAAAATACCGGATTTGGGAGAAGGATTATTCATTAGACTTGCCTATAATAATGGGGTTTGCATAGCTGCCTAACACCGAAATAGTGCTATCAGCTATGGAGGTAACTTGCGTAACATATCCCTCTACTGCCACCAGATAATCTGGCTTGTCGCTATCCAGTATAAGAGGATTGCTATTGGCAAGTTTTTGTAAAACCTTTTGGATAGTAGCGGTTTGAACCAAAAGCAGGGTCGTATCATCACCTGTTTGTTCGGGAATTAATTTCGCAACGGCGTAAGTGGTGATGGGGGTATCAGGGGTAATGAGGGCAGGCAGGCAGGCAAATATTTTTATGTCTTCAGGTAAATTACGCCACCATTTTTCTGTTCTATTATCAAGAGAGAATACTCCCGCCTGGGCTTTGCCTTCTATCAGATTCGCTATCACCTGTTGATAGTTTTGCGTTTGCAAGATAGGCGTAAAAGCCCCAAAATATTCCCTGCTCATGCAATAAGCGGTATTATCGCCTTCAGGAACGGAAATGGAAAAGTCAGATTCCAGCGAAAGGGAAGCACAAATCACCATCCGCCAGATATGCACCGCCGCTTCCGCAGGAAAAACGCCTTCTTTCAGAACTGCATAAATACGTTTTATCACATCCGCCTCACGCCCCGAACGCATGTAAGCAATGCCCTTTTCTTGAGTACTGTGTTTGGTAAGCCCCACCTGCTTGACAAGCAATGAACGCTCATTCAGCAACGCCATGATCTGGTCGTCTATAGCATCTATGGCATTACGGAATTGGGAAAGATTGGACATATCGTTTAGGGCTTGCAAAGTGGTGTATCATAAAATGTTGTTTTAGTGGAATAAAAAGGAGGGGGTAGAAAAATGCGTAATTTTGCAGTATCTTTTTTTGTGAGATAGCTACAGAGTGGTTTTGCACCCCGTATAAAAACATAATCATCTGGAAGTACAATAATATTCAGCTCTTTTTCTGACCATGTTAATAATGATAATTCATTATCTTTTGTGACTAAATTCCTGATCGAAGGGGGAAGAGAAGCTAAATCCTCTGTTTTATCAAAAATAACAAAGGCGGTTTTAATATTGCCGGAATATAATTTAAATCCATTGAAGGAATAGACGGAACTGAAAATGGCAAGACACGGTGCTACGATAAAAAGAGCTATGGATAGATAAGCGGATTTGGTATCATAAAAGGAGATAGGCTGTTGATTATATTTTCCATAAAACAGGGTGATTTCCATAAAAAATAACCACATATTCCAAGGCCATACTACTTTATTCCAGCTTGAACCAAACGGCCCAAGGCAACCCAGTACGGTTACCAACATGACAAACGCCATAATACTCGCTTTTTTTCTGTGACGTGGAAATAGTAACAATATTCCAATACCAAGTTCAAAAAAGGGAGCGATAATATCCATGCAGAAAACTATTATTTCTATTAAGGGATATTTATTGGGTAGCAGGTGAAGACCTGAAATAAAATTAGGAAATATGTTTAAATAAAAAGTGAGATTGATTTTATGAAACCCTGCCCATAAATATAACCCTATTATCATGATTCTTAAGGCATTAATAGCATTAAAAGGCAGTTTCCCAGAAAAGGCACAAAACAGGATAGTGCTGCAACATAGGTAGGTATAAGGTTGGAATAACAATAAATCCTGAGAAGTAAAAAGGAGTGTGCAGAGCGTAAGCACTATTGCGAAATATGTATTATAAGGCTTGATAATCAAGCCCACCAGAGAAAGCAGGGATAGGGATAATACTATAATATATTGATAGGTAGCATTAAAAATACTAATTATCGGGGAGAATCCAAATAGGCGATAGGGTGGAATATAGGCATTTATTGTCATTACGATACTGATGAAAAACACCAGACTGGTAACACGAGAAATGATGAGAACCTGTTTGTTTTGGTAGTGATCTTCAATCATAGCACCTCGTATAAAGAGTGCAGAAGCATCTGCACTCTTTATAAATTCGCTTAATAAATTTATTTATACTATGAACTGTAATACATAGCAAATTCAATCGGAGCAGGCGTATGTTCCAGTGCATAGACATCCTGCATTTTCAGCTCGATATAGGCATCAATCTGATCATCAGTGAATACGTCACCTTTTTTCAGGAATGCTCTGTCGGCAGACAAGGCTGCCAAAGAATCACGCAAGGAACCGCTTACGGTGGGTACGTCTTTTAATTCCTCAGGAGGCAGATCATACAGGTTTTTATCCATCGCATCGCCAGGGTGGATTTTGTTTTCAATGCCGTCAAGCCCTGCCATCATCATTGCTGCAAAGGCATAATACGGGTTGGCGGTTGGATCAGGGAAACGCACTTCAATACGTTTGCCTTTAGGGCTGGCAACATAGGGAATACGGATGGAAGCAGAACGGTTGCGGGAAGAATAAGCCAGCAATACGGGTGCTTCAAACCCTGGAATCAGGCGTTTATAGCTGTTGGTGGAAGGGTTGGTGAAGGCATTAAGTGCCTTGGCATGTTTAATAATACCACCAATATAATAAAGACAGGTTTCAGACAAATCTGCATAACCATTACCCGCAAATAGCGGTTTTCCTGCTTTCCAGAGTGACTGGTGAACGTGCATCCCCGAACCATTATCTCCTGAAATCGGTTTTGGCATGAAAGTCGCCGATTTACCGTAAGAATGGGCAACATTATGCACCACATATTTATATTTCTGTACATTGTCCGCCGTGGCAGTCAGGGTGCTGAAATCAAAGCCCAATTCGCATTGTCCGGGAGCCACTTCGTGATGATGCAATACCCCTACAATTCCTACCGTATTCAACGTAGAAATCATTTCTGCACGCATATCAGACAGGGAATCCACAGGCTGCACAGGAAAATAACCCCCTTTTACGCCAGGACGATGCCCCGTATTCCCACCTTCATATACACGTCCTGAATTGACAGGAGATTCTTCAGAATCAAGGTGATAGTAAGACTCATTCATGCTGGTTTTATAACGCACATCGTCAAATACAAAAAATTCCAGTTCAGGCCCGAAATAGGCGGTATCCCCGATTTTGGTATAGGCAAGATATTGTTCAGCACGTTTGGCGGTTGAACGCGGGTCACGGGCATAATTTTCACCCGTAGAAGGCTCTACCACATCACAAAACACCACTACCGTTGGCTGTGCGGTAAAAGGATCCAGAAACGCTGTGCTGGCATCAGGCATCAGGATCATATCGGATTCATTAATCGACTTCCAGCCACTGATGGAAGAACCGTCAAACATGATACCATCTTCAAAGGTTGCTTTTTCCACTTTGGCAGCAGAATAAGCTGTATGTTGCCATTTACCTTTGGGATCCGTAAAGCGGAAATCCACAAACTGCACATCATGTTCTTTGATCAATTCAAAAAAACTGGCAATGGGATCAGATTTGGTCGTCATGTTAAGCTCCTAAAAGAGGGTTATAAAATCAAGAATTTAAGTCTATATGGCAGTATCGCCTTTTTCTCCCGTGCGAATCCGTATGGCATCGTCAATCGTGGAAACAAAAATTTTTCCGTCTCCAATACGTCCTGTTTTGGAGGCAGTGATAATAGCTTCAATCACGCGTTCCGCCATGGTGTCCTCCACCACGACCATAATCATGACTTTCGGCAGGAAATCAACGACATACTCCGCACCGCGATAGAGTTCCGTATGGCCCTTCTGGCGACCAAACCCCTTGGCTTCAATCACCGTAAGCCCCTGAATACCTATAGCCTGAAGTGCATCCTTCACTTCATCCAGCTTGAAAGGTTTGATAATGGCTTCAATTTTTTTCATTGCAACGCCCTGTTCATTTTAAAGATAATCTATTTATCTATCTCTATTTGTATTATGCTGCAATCGTTTTTAGCAATTTTTTAAAGCCTTGCAATAAAATAAAATCATTTTTGCACGTTCAGGAGAAAAAAATATTTTTTTGTTTGACCTTTAGTGGGAAATAGGCTTTATGCGTAGCATCATTTCTGCATTCCTTGCGGCGGGTATAGCTCAGTTGGTTAGAGCGCCAGATTGTGATTCTGGATGTCGTGGGTTCAAATCCCATTACTCGCCCCATATTTTTCGGGTGAAAGAGCCTAAAACTCTTTTTCCAGAGATACCTTCAGCATTTCATAGATTTCGCTACCATACAAGGTTCTTGGAACATCTGTGTATAAAACTAATACATCGCCTGATAAGACGTAACTAAAATAGTGGAAATTTACTCTCTTTAACTCAAGACATAGTGCGTTCTCAGGATAGAATAAATCTGCCTCTCGAAATGGAGTGGCGACTTGCATTATCCCTTTTCTTTTACTATAAGTGACATTATACTCTGTTGTTCAAAAGGAAAAACTATGAAAGCACGCATCTATCAACCCGTTCCCAACGCCATGCAATCCGGGCAGAGGGCTATCAAATGGACACTGGAATTTTTACCTGAATCCGCTCCTTTTATTGATCCACGCATGGGCTGGAGTGGCATGAAAGATACGGTTTCAGGCGAAGTAAGGCTTGAATTTGAGACAAAGGAAGCAGCTATAGAATACGCCAAACGCAATAATATTGCGTTTGAAGTTGTCTTAACCAAAGCTGCCAAGCCCATCATACCCAATGTCTATGCCAAAAATTTCGCCTTTGATGCCATACATTAGGTGGTAATATGTATCGTTTTTCTTCAGGCGACATCATTTTTTCACAAAACCAGATAGCCGAGCAGGTGTGGAGAATTATTGAAGGTGAGGTCGCTCTCCACCATGCAGAAACAACCACTTTTCTTCATGCAGGCGAGATGATGGGGTTGCTTTCTTACCTGAAAAATATTCCTTTTGAAGGCACGCTCATTGCACATTCGGATGTGATAGTCGAACCCGTTTCAATAAGCGAGATTGAAAGATTACTTAATCATATTCCTGTCGCCTATAGTTCACTCCCAAAACCTGCTCCTCAGGATGCCAACCCTGTTAATATGGGTATATTACAGCCGCTTCTGGAAGATGATACGATTAATGACATTCTCGTAAATGGCCCTGATAATGTTTTTGTAGAACGGGGAGGCATCCTCTATAAAACGGATGTAACCTTTAATAATGATGCAGAAGTCTTAACTATTGCACAAAATATCCTGAAAGCCTTGGGAAGGGATATAGATACCAAAAGACCCATCATGGACGCACGGCTTTTAGATGGCAGTCGGGTGAATATCATCGCTCCTCCTTTGGCAGTGGACGGAACCAATATTTCAATCCGAAAATTTGCCCGCAAAGAAATTACCCTGGATGACATGTGTAAAAATGAAAATGTCAATTTTGAAATAGCGGAATTTCTGAAAGTAGTAGGCAGATGTCGCCTTAATATTATTATTTCAGGCGGGACGGGATCAGGAAAAACTACGCTTCTGAATGCGATTTCGCATCATATCGCCCCTGATGAACGGGTTGTGACGATTGAAGATGCCGCCGAATTACGCTTGCAGCAGGATCATATCGTAAGGCTGGAAACCCGTGCGCATCATGCGGGGATGTCCGCTCATGAATCCGTTTCCATAAGGGACTTGGTGAAAAATGCCCTGCGGATGCGTCCTGATCGTATTATTGTCGGTGAGGTGCGGGGAGCTGAAGCGTTTGACATGATGCAGGCAATGAATAGCGGGCATGAAGGCTCGCTAACCACCATTCACGCTAACCACCCCAGGGACGCCCTTTCGCGTCTGGAAAATATGATTGGTATGGCGGATTTCCAGATTCCGATTAAATCCCTGCGTTACCAGATTGCTTCTGCCCTGCATTTAATTGTGCAAATCAGCCGTATGCGTGACGGAACACGTCGCATTACCTATATTTCCGAGGTGGTTGGGCTGGAAGGCGATACCATCACCATGCAGGATTTGTTCACCTATAAGATAGAAGGCGAAGACAGCAAGGGGCATGTGGTGGGGAAATTCAAATGGTCGGGTATTATCCCGCGTTTTGTCCGCCGTATTGATTATTACGGTGAAACCGCAAGGCTGGAGAACGCACTGGGCATAAAATTACCGCGTGCCGCTGTTAAAGTCTCGCATATGTAAAGATTATCTATTTTCTGGTTGCAGGAAATAGAAAAATAGGGATAAATCTTTTTAAGATTTTGCAGGATACTATTTGAATGAATCATTCACCCCATAAGGAAACGTTAGCACCTCTCGTTTCCGCATATCTAAGCATCCCCAACAGGGTTCCGCCTGTAAGAAAGTTACGTCGCCTGCGTATTGCGTGGTTTATCCTTGGCAGCCTGTTTGGATTTTTGCTTGCTTATACGCTGCTTACTTTTGTGGTGCATCCTGATTATAGCCGTCATAATGTCCCCTCCCCTGTCTATGCCAAAACCGATACCCAGCTTGTTTCCTATCAGCAGGTGACTGCCAAACCCTCACCACCACCCAAAACGCAAAACATAAAACCTCTGCTTAACTCGCATCCAGTGAATAAAAAAACAGGGAAAGTTGCCATCATCAGAGGTTATGGACATGCAGGCGGGATTATCCGCAGCAGCCTTTACCAGACAGCAACGAAAGCGGGATTGCCTCCCAGAATGATAGCGGAAATCATCAGTGCCTTAAGCTATGATGTGGATTTGCAGCGGGATATTCACAATGGTAATGTGCTGGATGTGGTGTTTGAACGGATGCACACGGACAAAGACGTAACCACCTCCTTTGGCAGCATCTATTATATCTCGCTGGTACTGGACGACCGCCAGATCGTGCTGTATCACCACACCACCAAAGACGGATTTTCAGGCTATTACACCAGCAAAGGCGAATCCGTCAAAAAAGCCCTGCTGCGAACCCCCATTAACGGTGCGCATATCACGTCAGGATTCGGAATGCGTATGCACCCGCTGCTGGGCTATTCCAAATTCCACAAAGGGATAGATTTTGGAGCGGTGATGGGTACGCCCATTTATGCCGCAGGTGACGGCATTGTCGAAGAAGCTGGACGCAAGGGAGGCTATGGTAATTACGTCCGCCTCCGCCATACCAGCAATTACGCCACTGCCTACGCCCATGCCAGCCGCATTGCAAAAGGCGTAAAAGTGGGAGCAAAGGTAAAACAGGGACAAGTTATCGCATATGTCGGCAGCACAGGCAGCTCCACCGGCCCGCATCTGCATTATGAAATTCTGGCTAATGGCACACAGGTGAACCCCGCAGGAGTGAAATTCCGCACAGGCAACACCCTGCAAGGCAAGGAACTGGCTTTATTCAAAAGCAATGTTAAAAAAATAGACACCGCCCTTGCGATGATTCCCAGGAAGGTGCAGGTGGCGGTGAGGGATTAAAAAAATATTTCAGGAGGAAAACATGCCAAAATTTGATATGAACAAAACCAATGAATTAGTAGCTCTATTTCGGATTAATCATGCAAAACGAGATGCCAAATGGAGAGACGCATTTTATAATGCCATCGTGGATGCGAGTATGGTAACGGGTAGTAAGCAGGTTATAACGGCTCCAGATGGCTTTCCTTATTTTGTGCTGCAAACTCCTGAGCCTAATACCCAAATAGAGCCATTTTGCGTTTCCCATATTTTGGATCATTGCCTTGATAATGGCTTGGGCATTGTCATAAATCCTTTTCAGGAAAAACCTGATTGGGTGTTTCGGTATGGCACTTTATGGCATCTTAAAGCGACGGGCAATCTGAAAGAGGATTATGAAGCAGAACAGAAAAATAAAGAAAAAACGATTACTATTCCTCCAGGAAGCGAAATGTTGGTAGGCGTTCCATCGGAAAGTTTTTTCCCCTCTTTTGCCCGTAATACAATACGCTCTTTTATGAAAAAAATGCCTGTATTCAAGAAAAAAGAACCCAAAGTATTGTTATTAGTAGTAGAAGATAAAGGCTCAAAAACACATAATCTCGTTTTCAATATTTTTCCCACTGAGGTCGCCTCACAAGCTGAATTTGAGTATCTGCTTGATTATTTGCTCTGGTATATCCCTAAAAAATATGCAGTAATTGCGATTAATTCGGATTCGGAAATGGTAAAGTCTTTTGAAGTTTTCTAACATCAATGCCACAACACAAACCCCACGACTAACCCCAGCAGCAACCCTACAAATGCTCCGCTTAAACCCACGAACATGTAGGCAATAACAAATGCTGATTTATTTTCATCTTCCATAATAACTCCCTATAAAAAAGTGACGGGAGAGTTCACAAAACCTGAAATAGAAAAGGTCTGCATTAGCCTTTAGCTTAAAAAGCCTGGACATAGCCAATGCCTCCCCGTCAACGACAAGGGAGTATTCTGACGGGTACAATCCGTCTACTTCAGGAGGTTGTGACACCCCAAAACGACAAACTGCTATCGTTTCAATGCGTATAGTAATGGCAGGATTGACTTAAGTCAAAGCGAAAAAATAATCGGTTGTATTTAGGGTAAAAATTGGCATTTTTAAATAACCCCGGCTCGGTATAATCCCAGCGAAAGCTGGAGCGTACTTCACGCATCACAGCTATAGCTATTCCTTCAAAATGAAAACAAAGGTATTTATATTAGAATCCAATGGGTTAATACCTTTTTAAATAACTAAAAAGAAGCAACTGTCTGCCTGAGTGCTTCTTCTTTATTTTTGCTCATGCAAAGACAAAACTTACAATGAAGCTGCCAGCTTTGCCACATCCAGCATCCGACACGAAAAGCCCCATTCATTATCATACCAGCTACTCACACGCACAAAATTTTTGCCTGTAACGTAAGTACCCGTTGCGTCAAAAATGGAGCTGGCAGGATGATGATTAAAATCAATGGAAACAAGCATTTCTTCCGAATAAGCCAGCACGCCCTGCATTGCCCCTTCCGAAGCTGCTTTAATCGCTGCGTTCACTGCTTCTTTGGAAGCACTTTGCTTGCTGGTAAAAGTTAAATCGACCATAGAAACATTAGGGGTAGGAACCCTTATTGCAACACCATTTAGCTTGCCTTCCAACTCAGGCAACACCAGCCCCAATGCCTTCGCAGCACCTGTGGAAGTTGGAACCATAGAAAGGGCAGCCGACCTCGCACGTCTTAAATCTTTGTGGCTGCCATCGACAATATTCTGATCACCCGTATAGGAGTGGATCGTCGTCATAAAACCCTGCTCAATCCCAAACGCATCATTTAGCACTTTGGCTACGGGTGCAAGGCAGTTGGTGGTGCAGGAACCGACCGAAATCACCGTATGTTCAGGTTTCAGGGCTGCATTATTTACGCCGTACACAATCGTCGCTTCGGCATCAGGCGAAGGAGCGGAAATTAGCACTTTTTTGGCTCCTCTGGCAATATGTTGCTGGGCATCCGCACGTTTGGTAAATTTGCCAGAACATTCCAGCACAACATCAATACCCGACCAGTCGAGCTTATTCACGTCTTTTTCGTGCGTCAGCCGCATTACCCCACGCCCAGCGTCAATCCCGCCATTTACCGCCTTCACTTCACCTCTAAATGCCCCATGCACCGAATCATATTTCAGCAAATGCAGATGCGTCTCAATACTCGCTGGCCCATTAATGGCAACAATCTCAATATCTTCACGTGCCGTTTCTACCAAAGCACGAATGACACAACGTCCAATTCTACCCAATCCATTAATCGCTACTTTTATCGTCATAACTCTCTGTCTCTATTAAGTGTTTAAGTTTATCAAAAAAATCTATCACATCCTGATGAATTTCCTCTGGCAGCATGGTACTTGCTATGGTGGAACGATTGAGGTTCAAGGATGGATTTCTGGTTTTAATCTGGTGGTAAAGGGCATCTTCACCCTCAAATAAAATTTCTTTACCATTTACATTTTTGAAAATATTGGCAGAAACCGTTTGCCATGTTTCATTTGCTTGCAGTTGAAGTCGCTGTTTTGAAAATTCCGCCTGTATCAATGCCTTTATTTCGTCGTTACCCTCTCCCAACGCTCTTATCCAGGCACTTTCAACCAATAGATAATTCTCTATATTACGACGATTCCAGATAGCAATCGTTTCACTGGAAGTAATATTCTTCCCCTGTTTTCCGTCATCATCCAATAATATGATTCGTTTTGCGAGTGGTTCTATTTCCTGTACTGCTTTGAAATGCTCATCAGACACCCTCACCATATTGGTATCACTGCCACCACGCATAAACACAATATGAAATTTACGCACTATATCCAGTGATAAAACGCTTTCCCAACCACGCAACAGGCGTTCATCATCTTCGCCTTCCAGATATAAGATTTTTTTCTTTTCAAATACCTGCAAAGCATCACTATTATTAAGGATACGCATGGCATCCAGCAGTGTTTTTTTATTTTCAATACGATGGGGTTTCTGTCCCAATAATGAGATGATTTCATTGGTTTCCGCCTGATTGATAAAGGCTTCGGAATGCGTAGCAATAATAAATTGGGTTTCTAATTCCTTGAAATGCTGCAAGATTTCGCTTTGTAAATTGACATGCAGATGGGCATCAGGCTCATCCAGTAAAATAGTAGTTGGCTTATAATGATAGATAAAAGCCAGTAAAATCAGAATTTGGTGGAACCCGCTTCCGCCTGCGATAATATCGTATTTATGCCCGTTTTGTTCATATTCACAGGTAATATAGACATCCTTTTCTTCATTAATATGGGGAATCAATAAGGATACACCAAACCATTTTTGTATAATATCGGATAATTCCTGCCAGTGTTTCGCATTTTCAGCTACTCTTAACAAGAGGTTTCGCAGTACACTCCCTGCTTGTGACCTGCCCACCTGATTGCGTATCGCCGCTTCTGTACGTTTTTCTTCCTTTGCTTCCAAAGAAGAAAAGGTGGGAACAAAAGATAGATTAGGGAAAAGTCTTTCTGGATTATCAATACTAAGATGATAATCCTCATAAAAGAAATCCCAGCTTAACGTAGAATAGAAGTTATTATCTAATTCACTTATTTTAGCTGATATGGTACTCTTTTTATTACCCTTTTGTAAATTAACAATGATAACAAGTGATGTACTACTATTTTTCTGAAACCATAGCATATCAATTTTTGAAAGGGGAAAAACATTAAAATCATTTTGCGAGAAAGGAATAGCAGGAGTTGACCATTCTCCTTCTTTCGTAGTTCCTATTCCACCATATAAATCTTCCCAGCGATCTTGCTGCTCAACACAATACTGCCATATTACCAATGCCTGCAAAACCGTGCTTTTTCCGCTATTATTCGTTCCGACAAGCAAGTCAAAGCGTTCAAACTCGTAAGTCTGATCTTCAATACCCTTGAAATTGCGAATCGTAACGGAGGTAATCATAATTATTTCAGTCTAGCCAATATTTTTCTTACCACTTCTTCCGCCGTAATACCAAATTGTTTATACAAATCCGTAGCGGGAGCGGAAGCACCAAAGCCACGCATTCCGACAAAAATACCGCTATCTCCTATATATTTTTCCCAGCCTAATTGCAAGCCTGCTTCAATGGCTACTTTCAGGGATTTCGTACCCAGCACTTCTTTTTTATAGGCATCACTTTGCTGTTCAAACAGTTCCACGCACGGCATGGAAACTACTTTGGCAGCGATACTATGCCCTGCCAGTAATTTCTGTGCCTGCACGGCAATGCTGAGTTCCGAACCTGTGGCAATAAGCGTCACATGCTGCTCGCTTCGCACCGCTTCCATTTCTTCCCTGATGACATAGCCACCATATGCAGAAAGATTTTCCTTCATATAATTCACCCGCAACGTGGGCAGATTCTGGCGGGAAAGGCAGAGTAAGGAAGGTGTTTTCCGGGAAGTAATCGCCAATTCCCATGCTTCCGCCGTCTCCACCGCATCCGCAGGACGGAACACATTGAGATTGGGAATCGCACGCAGCGTTGCGACATGTTCAACGGGCTGGTGGGTGGGGCCATCTTCGCCTACGCCAATGGAATCATGCGTCATCACAAAAATCACCCTTATTCCCATGAGTGCTGCCAGGCGAATAGCAGGACGGCAATAATCACTAAATACCAGAAACGTACCGCCGTAAGGAATAAATCCACCGTGCAGTGCCAACCCGTTCATAATCGCTGCCATCGCATGTTCCCGCACGCCATAATGGATATAACGCCCTGAAAAATCATTAGCATTTACGATAGAAAGATGTTTGGTTTTGGTATTATTGGAACCCGTTAAATCAGCCGATCCTCCAATTAATTGAGGAATCAGGGGATTTAAGACTTCAAGCACTTCCTGTGAAGACTTGCGGGTCGCTTCATTGGGTTTTTTCTCGGAAAGGCTTTGTTTGAACGCCTGAAATGCTGCCTGCCAGCCATCAGGGAGTTCACCTGTTAAAAACGGTTCAAAACCGCTATTTCCCGCTTCACGTTCACTCCATGCCTGATAAAGCCCTTCGCTGCGTTTGCCAGCATTACGCCATTGCTGTAAAATAGGCTCTGGCACTTCAAACGCCGTGTGTTCCCATAGCAGTTTTGCTCGTGTGTCTGCAATTTCTTCCGCTCCCAAAGGCGAGCCATGACTGCCCGAAGTCCCTGCTTTTTTGGGCGAACCATAACCAATCAGGGTGCGACAGGCAATAAGCGTTGGTTTATCCGAGGCTTTAGCTGCTTTAATAGCCTGATGTATGGCTTGCTCATCATGTCCGTCAATCGCAATCACATTCCAGTTACTGGCTTGAAAACGCATCAATGTATTATCAGACGTGGTAAGTGCCGTATCCCCATCAATCGAAATATGGTTATCATCGAATAATACAATTAGTTTATGCAGTTTAAGATGCCCTGCCAGTGAAATCGCTTCCTGCGAAATACCCTCCATCAGGCAGCCATCCCCCGCAATCGTATAGGTATAGTGATTTACCAGCTCTGCACCAAAACGTGCCTGCATCATCTGCTCTGCCAGTGCCATACCCACGGCATTGGCTATTCCCTGCCCTAGCGGCCCCGTGGTGGTTTCAATCCCGCTCGCATGTCCATATTCAGGATGCCCCGCCGTTTTGGCTCCCCATTGACGGAAATTTTTTATATCTTCAATCGTCATGTCTGCGTAACCAGTGAGATATAGCAACGCATATTGCAGCATGGAGCCATGCCCTGCGGAAAGGATAAATCTGTCACGATCTGGCCACTCGGGATGCTGGGGATCAAATTTCAGGAAATCCCGAAATAATACGGTAGCCACATCTGCCATCCCCATTGGCATCCCTGGATGTCCTGAGTTGGCTTTTTCCACGGCATCCATTGCGAGAAACCGTATGGCATTCGCCATTTCAACGTGGGTTACAGGAGAGTGATTAAGACTTTTTGCGTGTGAAGTGGTTGCGTTCATGTTCTTTTTCCGTGATATGAGGAGTTACTTATTTACAGGGTTGGCAGATTTTGGCAATGTTTTCTTCCAGAAAAATGGTTTTCAATGCTTCAGAGGAGTGTTTATTATAATTGATTGGTATGGTATCGCTCTCTGGATAAAACCGCTTATCTTCAATATGGTTAATAGCATTTTTATCTTCCGAGCAAAAAACCTGACAACCAGAAAGTATAAATATGGCAAGCAGGTGATGATCATTTTCCATAGTCGTTACTGTTGATTGCAATTCCAATTCTTTTGCATCGACAAGCTCTTTGTTCAACTCAAATAATTTGTTACTATTTTTCAGGCGTAACTTTAATTGCATTCTTATTTTGCTACCTTCAAACAATTCACTATTATATTTGCTACCACCAAAAACAATTTTAGTCTCTTTATTTTCATCATTTATCCATTCATATACAATACGATAGTGGAAATGCTCCTTATTGCTTTTATTGGGCTTCGGAAAAATTTTTGACCAAACATTGGTATCAATCACAATACACATGAATCAAAGTTCCAGCATACTACTTAATTCATTAATAAAAAATTCCTGAAATGAAGCGGGCTGATCTTTTTCGCTGTATTTCCCATTATCCTCAATCTCTATCGGGGTGCATTTATTGCCCGTAGCGGTGCGTTCAAAATACAGCACCTGTGCTTTTACTTTTTTGGATTCTGCCTGTTTTATTTTCAGGCGAAAACGATCAATGAGAAAGTCGCTATGGGTTTCGATAAGGAATTGTTTATCTTGACTTTCTACCATATCATAGAAAAATGCACCCAACGCCGCCTGTGCTTTGGGGTGTAGATGGACTTCAGGTTGCTGGATACAGTAAGTGGTTTCCTTTTCCTGAATACAGCCTTCTACAATAACAGGTAACACCTGTGAAACCCCATAACCCACATTGGATATTTTTAAATCTTCTTTATCTAATACCACATTTAATTCAAAAGGTGATTTCTTGTTTTCTTTATTGAAACGGGCAGGTTTTATTTCTTTAAATAACCCGCTTTCTTTACCAAACTTTTTCAAAATTTTAGATAATTCTATAGAGAGCTTGTGTTCTTTATCATTTAATATTTCATTTAATACAAGGGGGATATGGCTGCCATCGGGTGAATAGCCATATTGCAGATTTTCATATATTCGTTTTGGTTCTGCTCGTATAGGTGAAATCCAGATGGTTTTTTCATTATCTAAAGAAAACACCTGATTTTCAAACCCCACAATCCTTGGTATAGTGAACATGGATTCATATTTATACTTGGGGCTACTTTTATGCTCCAGTTTTCCTTTGAAATTCCTATGTATATCTAATAATATCTTATGATAATCCTGTTTAGATATTATTTCTTCAAAGGTGTTTGTATATTCTATAAAGCCATCGCCAATTTTTGCATAAAATATATTATTATCTGTTGAACATGTGATTTTGTTAGGACGAGAAATACCATTATCATTGCCAAAAGAAAGTATCAAACTTGTTCTTTTATTACCATATCCTATGGTAAAGTCTGCGTTGTTAGACGCTATACTGTCAAAGTTCCCTAATTCCACTTCCTTCGTATTAAAGACTCCATTAAACAAAAAATCCGTACTGGTAATAATCTTCAACAACTTCAACACACTCGTCTTCCCCGAGCTATTCTCCCCCACTAAAAAATTCATATCTTTTAGCGGGATAAGCGTATCGGTAAAGCCTCTGAAATTATCCAGATAAAGGTATTTCATATCATCATGCCAGTTTGGTTTTCAACAATTCATTCACCGCTTGCGGGTTAGCTTTTCCTCCCGAAAGTTTCATCACCTGACCTACAAAAAACGCAAAGAGTTTATCCTTACCTGACTTATATTCTGCTACTTTATCAGGATTATTCGCTATTACTTCATCAATAATTTTCTCAATCGCTCCTGTGTCCGTCACCTGACGCAAGCCTTCTGCTTCCACAATTTCACTAGCGGTTTTACCCGTTTCAAACATTTTATCAAACACTACCTTGGCAATTTTGCCTGAAATGGTGTTGTCTTCAATCAACGCCAGCAATCCACCGAGTTTCTCCGTATCAATCGGGGAATGTTCTATGCTGATGCCTGCCTTGTTCAGCCTGCCAAACAGTTCTGCCGTAATCCAGTTTGCAGCCAGTTTAGGGTTATGGTGCTGTACCACTTTCTCAAAAAATACGGTGGTTTCCTGCTCCGCCACCAATACACTGGCATCATATGAAGATAACCCAAAATCACTCATATAACGCTGTTTTTTTGCATCAGGAAGTTCTGGCAAACTGGCTTTAATCTTATCCACAAAATCTTGAGAAAACTCCAGCGGTAATAAATCAGGATCAGGGAAATAGCGGTAATCGTGAGCGTCTTCCTTACTCCGCATGGTACGCGTTTCGCCCGTAGTTGCATCAAACAGGCGGGTTTCCTGATCTATTGTACCGCCATTTTCGAGAATCTCCACCTGCCTTGTCGCTTCAAACTCAATAGCTTTCATCATATAACGAATGGAATTGACATTTTTAATTTCGCAGCGAGTTCCGAGTTCATTCCCTGCTTTTCGTACCGAAACATTGACGTCGCACCGCATATTGCCTTTTTCCATATCGCCGTCACAGGTTCCAAGGTATCGCAAAATGGAACGCAGCTTTTTCACATACTGTCCCGCTTCTTCGGGAGTACGCAAATCGGGTTCGGATACAATCTCCATCAGGGAGATGCCCGCACGATTCAAATCAATCAAACTATATTTATTACTGCCATGCAGGCTTTTACCTGCGTCCTGCTCCAGATGCAGACGGGTAATGCCAATATCCTTGGTCTTACCGTCAGGCAGATCAATACTGAGCTTGCCTTTTCCTACAATGGGATCCAGAAATTGGGAAATCTGATAGCCCTGCGGCAAATCAGGATAGAAATAGTTTTTACGATCAAACACGGAACGTAAATTAATCTGTGCATGGAGTCCCAGCCCCGTTTTTACTGCCTGTTCAACACAATGCCCGTTAATAACAGGAAGCATTCCAGGCATCCCCGCATCAATCAATGATACGTTCTGGTTAGGTTCCGAGCCAAAATCATTGGCAGCACCCGAAAATAATTTGGAGTTGGAAATCACCTGTGCATGGACTTCAAGCCCCAACACCACTTCCCAGTTACCCGTTTTACCTTTTATATGATATTCATTCATGTCTTGCCTATTTATTTCCTGCTTATACCTATTCATAGACAGATAATCAGGAAATCAGTCAAGATTTTTTTTGTTTTTAGTGAACTTCTATATCCTATCAAATTCTGAAATTGCAGCGTGAGAAATATTGACTATCCCTCCTGTTTGCTGTAGGTGAGAGAATATCAACATGAACTTGGGGAAATGGTCTCGCATGACAGTAAAATATGTATATAGTTTTGGTGATGGTTTTGCCGAAGGCAAAGTGGACATGAAAAACCTGCTGGGTGGCAAGGGAGCCAATCTGGCGGAGATGTGTTCGCTTGGGCTTCCCGTTCCTCCCGGGTTCACCATTACTACGGAAGTATGTACGGCATATTATACAGGCGGGCGGAAACTGCCTGCTGAACTTACTGCTCAGGTCAAAGCTGCATTGCTGACGATTGAACAGTCGGTTGGAGCGAAGTTTGGCAATGCAGAAAATCCCCTGCTGGTTTCGGTGCGTTCAGGAGCGAGGGCTTCCATGCCAGGGATGATGGATACAGTATTAAATCTGGGACTTAATGACGAAACGGTAGAGGGACTGGCAAAGAAAACAGGCAATGCCCGTTTTGCCTTTGATTCCTATCGCCGTTTTATCCAGATGTATTCCGACGTGGTACTGGAAATTGATCATTACCATTTTGAAGAATTGTTAGAAGCAAAAAAGCACGAGAAAAACGTAGAACTGGATACGGAGCTGAATGCGGACGATTTGAAATCGCTGGTTGCAAGCTATAAAAAAACCGTGGAACGTGAGTTGGGTCGTCCGTTCCCGCAATCGGTAGAAGAGCAGCTATGGGGAGCTATTGAAGCGGTATTTGCTTCCTGGATGAATGCCCGTGCCATTACCTATCGCCGTTTGCATGATATTCCCGAAGGCTGGGGAACGGCGGTCAACGTACAGTCTATGGTATTTGGCAATATGGGTAATGATTGTGCTACGGGCGTGGCATTTACCCGCAATCCTTCGACGGGTGACAAGGTATTTTACGGTGAATTTCTGGTGAATGCTCAGGGTGAAGACGTGGTGGCGGGGATTCGCACACCCCAATCACTCACCATTGCAGGCAAAAAAGAAAGTGGTTCTGATTTGCCAAGCATGGAAGAAGTCATGCCAGACGTATTTGCGGATCTGGTAAAAATCTACCAGAAACTGGAAACCCATTACCGTGATATGCAGGACATTGAATTTACCGTACAAAATCGTAAATTATGGATGTTGCAAACTCGTTCAGGCAAACGCACGGCTGCTGCCAGCATCAAGATTGCGGTGGATATGGTGGAAGAAAAACTCATTACCAAAGAAGTGGCGATTGAGCGGGTAGATCCGCTGGCACTGGATCAGTTGCTGCACCCCACGCTCGACCCGCAAGCGAAAAAGAGTCTGCTTGCCAAAGGCTTGCCTGCTTCTCCTGGAGCCGCTGCGGGTATTGTGGTATTTTCGGCAGAGGAAGCAGAGAAAAAAGCAGCAAACAAAGAAAAGGTCATTCTGGTGCGTATTGAAACTTCGCCTGAAGACATCCACGGGATGCACGCTGCCCAAGGCATTCTAACTGCCCGCGGAGGCATGACTTCACACGCTGCCGTGGTGGCAAGGGGTATGGGAAAACCCTGTGTTTCAGGAGCGGGAGATGTCAAGATTGACTATGCTGCCAACCAGTTTAAGGCTGGTGCAGAAATTATCAAAGCAGGGGATTTTATTACCATTAACGGCTCCACAGGAGAAGTATTTAAAGGAGCGGTTCCCACGATTCAACCTAAATTATCAGGTGATTTCTCCACACTTATGAGCTGGGCGGACGAGCTGCGTACCATGAAAATCCGCACCAATGCAGAAACCCCGCTGGACGCTTCCACTGCCCGTAAATTCGGAGCAGAAGGCATTGGGCTTTGCCGTACCGAACATATGTTCTTTGATACAGACCGTATCATTGCCATGCGGGAAATGATTGTATCGGATTCACTGGAAAAACGTAAAACCGCACTGGCGAAATTACTGCCTATGCAGCGTAAGGATTTCTCGGAAATTTTCCAGATTATGAAGGGACTTCCCGTTACGATTCGTTTGCTTGACCCGCCTTTGCATGAATTTTTACCGCATAGCGAGGCAGAAATTGCCGAAGTGGCGAGAGCTGCGGGTGTTTCGGTGGACTATGTGAAATTGCGAGCCAATGCACTGCATGAATCCAACCCTATGCTCGGGCATCGTGGTTGTCGTTTGGGTGTGACCTATCCTGAAATCTATGAAATGCAGGCGATTGCCATTTTTGAGGCAGCCAGTGAAGTGTTCCAGTCCACTCAGGAAAAAGTCATTCCCGAAATCATGATTCCTCTGGTGATGAACCCTAAAGAGCTGGATATACTGAAAAAAGTAGTGGACGGTGCAGCGATAAAAGTAGCGAGCGAAACGGGTATCAAAATTGATTATCTGGTAGGAACCATGATTGAGCTACCGCGTGCTGCTCTAAGGGCTGCGGATATTGCTCATTACGCACAGTTTTTCAGCTTTGGAACCAATGACTTAACCCAAACTACGCTGGGTATTTCACGCGATGATGCGTCTTCGTTCATTGAGATTTACAAACAGAAAAATATTCTGGAAAGTGACCCGTTTGTCACGATTGATCAGGACGGCGTGGGTGAGTTGGTGAAACTGGCAGCCGAACGCGGACGTAAGGTGAAACATGATTTGAAACTGGGTGTATGCGGTGAACATGGCGGTGATCCTGCTTCTATTGCGTTTTTCCAAAGCGTGGGACTGGATTACGTCTCCTGCTCCCCTTATCGTGTACCGATTGCACGTCTGGCAGCCGCACAGGCAGCCATCAAAACCAAAATTAACCGTGCGGAAGCTGCGTAATGTTCAATTCCCTGTCGGATAAACTTAACGGCGTATTGGGTAAATTGCGTGGCAAAGGTACGTTAAGCGAATCAGATATTGACACTGCCATGCGGGAGGTGCGACTTGCATTGCTGGAAGCAGACGTGGCACTAAGTGTCGTTAAGGATTTTACCAATAGCCTGAAACAGAAAACCATAGGCACGGAAATTATCAAAAGCATTTCCCCGGCTCAAATGGTGATTAAGCTGGTACAGGATCATCTGACGGAGTTGCTCGGCAGTGAACATGCGGAGCTGAATTTAAGCGTTACCCCGCCCGCCGTCATTTTAATGGCAGGGTTGCAGGGTTCGGGTAAAACCACCAGCAGTGGAAAATTGGCACTACGCCTTAAAAATAAATTGGGTAAAAAAGTCCTGCTGGCTTCACTGGATATTTACCGTCCCGCTGCCCAAAAACAGCTTGAAGTGCTGGCAACTCAAACGGGGAGTGGCTCGCTTCCTATTCAAGAAGGCGAAAAACCGCTGGAAATAACACGACGTGCCTTGAACATGGGTAAGCTGGAAGGCTATGATGTCGTCATTCTCGATACAGCAGGCAGGCTGCATATTGATGATGAAATGATGCAGGAATTGCAAGCCGTCAAAACCCTTGCCAACCCTATCGAAACGCTTTTGGTGGCTGATTCGCTCACGGGGCAGGATGCCGTGAATATCGCCAAACAGTTCCACGAAAAAATTGGGGTTACGGGTATTATCCTCACCCGACTGGACGGAGACGGCAGAGGCGGAGCAGCCCTTAGTATGCGAGCCATTACGGGGCAGCCTATCAAATTTGCTGGTATGGGCGAAAAACTTGACCAGTTTGAGGAGTTTCATCCCGAACGCATAGCAGGCAGGATTTTAGATAAGGGTGATATTGTCTCATTAGTGGAACGTGCAGCGGAAACCATAGACAAGGCAGAATCCGAAGCAATGGCACTGAAAATGCAGCAGGGATCATTTGATTTTGATGATTTGCTCAAGCAGCTAAGAAACATGAAAAAAATGGGTGGATTTGGTGGCATTATGGGAATGCTGCCAGGCATATCAAAAATCAAGGATAAAATTGCCGAAGCCAATATAGATGAAAAAATGATGGCACGTCAGGAAGCCATTATCCTTTCCATGACCAAAAAAGAACGCCAGAATCCACGCCTGCTCAATGGCTCCCGCAAACAGCGTATCGCCAAAGGCTCTGGTACCTCTGTTCAGGAAATTAACAAGCTGTTCAAGGCTTGGCAGCAGATGGAAGATATGATGAAGCAGATGAAAAAGCTGGGCAAAAAAGGTCTTATGCGGGGTGGGATGGGGCAGTTGTTTAAGTGAGTGGTGAGTGGTGAGTAGTAAGTAGTAAGAGTTAAGTATATTAGAAACTTACTACTTAACTCTTACCACTTACCACTACTTTCCTACCAATGATCCCTATGATGATCGTGTCCATGTCCTTCAATCACAATACCGGCAAAAGGCTGAAGCGGTGTCACATAGACCTGGTTGCCACGCGTGACGTAATTTACTCCCGTAACGCTGGGCTGCAACTGCCAGCTTCCATCAGGTTGCAAGCACGCTGTACCACGGGTGATACGTTCCTGCCCTGCAATAATGAACTTGTCGGTATATTCACGGCAATAGGCTTGCTGCACCACAACCGTTGGCTGCTGCTGTACAACTACTTGAGGCTGTCCCGTCTGCAAGATAACCTGCTGGGCATTGGCAGCTATACTTCCTGCTAAAAGCAACAGACTGGTTAATACTAATTTTTTCATGATTGTTCCTTTCGATTTTACTATTAAGATTATGTTAAGCCTTACTCGAAAAAATACGAATAGTACAGGATAATTCTTCTACTCATAAAAAAAATATTTTCCAATAGCATGACCGTGAGAATAGTATAGGATGGTCGTTCGTATTATTAGGTATGACGCAATTAATCGGAAAGGGAACTTTATGAAACTATCATACACACTTGCCACACTTGTGGTACTCAGTCTCAGCGGTTGCTATGTGCTACCCGCACAGCAGGCGGTCTATGCCCCCCCTCAAACGGTAGTCTATTCGCAACAGCAGCAACCCGTTAATGGAAGCAATACAGCTAATACGACTACCACGGTAGTGCAGCAGGCTCCTACGGTGGTGTATGCTGCCCCTGCTCCTGTCTATTATGCTGCTCCCGTTGCTGCCTATCCTTACGCACCTTTTTCAGTGGGTATAGGAATCGGTGGTTGCTGTAGAAGAAGGTACTAGGGTTTTTTCACGGTTTCGTAATTGCAGAAAGCATAGTGCATCTTCGCTTTTCAGGCATCCCTCCCATGCAGCCGACATGGGAGCGGGTGTTACGGGGAAATCAGGAATTACATGCGTTGCTTTTTCCTCTCTGGCATCCTGCACAAGCCAGCCTGCATAAAGCAAAAACAGTATAAAAGTGCAGCTAACAAGCAGCAGGCGTGAGGGGTTTTTACTGGAAACAGTGGCAGATGGAATAAAGAACGTCTGCTTTTTAGTAGCAAAATACGTCTCTAGGGCGATAATGACTGCGGTTTCATCTGCTCCCAGATAATTGGCATAATTTTTAATATAGCCTTTGACGTAGGCGGGGCTAGGCAGCTTCTCAAACGCATTAGCTTCAATGGCTTGCAAATATGCTGGACGGATATTCAGGGCATAGCCCGCCTGTTCCAGTGTAAGGGAAAGGCTTTCCCTCGACTCCTTAAGATATTGTCCTATTTCGTGATAATCAGCAAGCTGCATGGTAATCATTCCCGCATGTGTTGCCCCCTGATTATGCTTATTTCCTTAAAATATCAAGTAAAATAAGGATAGGGTTATTTACCCCTTAGATTGTTGTTTGAATAGCATCCATTTACAAAGGTAAGCAGCCGTTCCATGGAATCAATGGTAACGGATGTACCCATAATCGTGATACCCGTTTCTTCACGCAGTATATTTAACGCCCGTGAAAATGTCGCTCCTTTCATACCCAGCGTGGAGGCAATCAGCGTTTTATCATATGGGAGATTAAGGGTAACACCGTCTTTCTGCTCGTTAACGGGGCATAATCCCAGCAGAAAACAGCCTATACGCTGTGGGGCACTATAAAGCAGATACTGCTCAAACTGCAACTCATGCTGACGCTGATATTGTACCATGGAAGTAAGCATATTAAATGCTAACTGATTATTAAAACGCAACTGTTCTTTTATCAGGGAAAGGGGAATGCTCATTATCTGTGCATCTTCCACAATTTGTACACTGCTGGTAAAATTACCCTCTTCAAAAATGGCGGTTTCTCCCGTAATACTATCTTTGGTAAGCATCGCCAGGCTGACTTCATCCCCCTCCTCCGTGGTATAGAATAATCTTACCCAGCCATTCAAAATAATATAAAAAAACTTTGCTTTATCTCCTTCCAGATACAGAAGCTGCCCCTTTTTGTAGGATTTGACGTTTGCGGCATTAGAAAAATGACGAAGCTCCTCATCGGTTAGCTTTTCAAATAAACTGAGGGTCTTAAAAAAATCCACTGATTTGGAGTGCTTTACATCCATGTCCTGTTCCTTGGTTGGCAACATAATCTATTCCTTTGGGTAAATTTGCAGGTAATCTACAATATTTTTTTTTACCAGTTTTTGATTTATATCAAATTACCAGTTTTTTATCAGTTTTTGATAAAGATCAAACTGGACTTTACAGTACTATTGTATGATTTACAAAGTCAGGCAGATGTTTTTGCAGGATACGAGTCAAAGAAATCAAAGATTAGTCTTACAGGAGATGGAAATGCGTGTCATCAATAGCCTTAAGAAATTATCCAGAATCGTTCCGGTAGAAGCACTCGAAACCCAAAAAATGGATAGGGATTATGTGGCAATGATGTGCCATGAAATCCGTACTCCGCTTAATGCCGTAGTCGGGCTTTCCCGTATTATTGGCAGCCTGAAACAGGATCCTGAAAAGCAGAAGCAATGTATGACCATGCTGAATGATAGCACGAAAATGCTGATAACGCTACTGGATGAATTACTGGCTTCCTTCCAGATTAATGAGCAAGAAATGAAACTGGAACCTGTTGCTTTTGACCTTACCAAAGTGCTGGAAGAAGCCAAGCATATCATTACCACCAAAGCAGAGGAAAAAGGGCTGCACCTGCATAGCTCTATTGGCGTGGGAGTTCCTGCTTATTTTATGGGGGATCCGCTGCGTATTCGCCAGATAATACTGAATCTGCTTGGCAATGCGATAAAATTCACCCCTACTGGCATTATTTCCATTTATAAAACGGAAAAAGCACTTCCGAACGGATATTCCAGCGTAAGCATCACCGTTGCCGATTGCGGTATTGGTATCGCAAAAGAAAATCTTGCTAAAATTTTTGATAAATATACGCAAGCCAATGCAGGGATTGGGGAAAAATACGGCGGAAGCGGTCTGGGTTTATTTATCAGCCAGCAACTCGCAGCGTTAATGAAAGGAGAAATCACCGCAAAAAGCTGGTCTGGTCTCGGATCCCATTTCACCCTCACCCTTCCCTTACAAAAAGTAACACCATTGAATGATACTCCTGTGCCTGAGAAAGATGTGCAGCAGAAAAAAATGTTCCATGCTGCATATTTATAAGTTTTGAGCATAAACTGGTAAGTACAAGTAAAAAGGAGCAAGGCAATGACAAATGAGAAAAAGCAGGAACCCCATCAAGGTGGTAAAAAGATGAGTGCTAAAACCGCAGATTTTCTTTCCCATATCCAGGAAGATCACCAGAAATCCAGAGAGAAAAACCTGCCTGTGCAAGATAAAAGGAAAGATGCCCGGCCATATCCACACCAATGGATCCACTCCTTCTGATCGTGCGTGAAAGGAAAATATATGACAAAAAATAATCAGGGAAAGAAGCATCCCGAAAATAATAAAACCGTGAACCTGCCACCTGCCAAAGATAAGGCGAAAGAAGCAACTCAAAGCCAGGATGCAGATAGACATCGTAAAATCAAACATCCCAAATCAGAGAAATAACCATGATTATTTTTATCAAAAATGCTTTCGAGAGCGGGCAACTTCCTGTAATATTTCCACCAATTCATGGATTCGGGTAGCAGGGTTATCAGTACCCGTTTTCTCATTTTCCTGCATTAATTTTTGGGCATTCTTAATAGCGTCTGGCAGTTTATCTTTAATGTTCAGGAACACATCACGATTTATTTTTTTATAATCTGGTAAATGGTTTCTTATCTCTTTACACAACGCATCCGCATCAGCAAAGTGGGAAGTGGTGTACACAAAATGCAGCAATATCCATATTTCAAAACAGGGTACGCTATGTATCGCCCTGATTTTTCCCTTGAACTTTTTAGGCTGGTTTGCAATCGCATCCAGTGCAGGTTGATAAGATGTATGGGTATCTTTATCAAACACACAATAAACATGGTCGTACTCATCTCCAGCCTTGACGCTTTGATTGAATTTTTCTTTTGCGTATTTATAAACGGCAGAGGGAGGGGAATCACATTCCTCACCATGCACCTCAATGTTGATAGCCAAATCACCAGCCAGGCACTTGAAATAAGCAGGTTCAGTTACGGAATCCTCACAGACAATCAGTATCTTTTTGACGGGTTCTTGCAAGGCAGCTTTTGGAGTAAAATCACTTTTTAGCTTTCCCAATTTCCTTTTCTCAAACAACTTATCTGATCTTGCATTCATAGCTAAAACACCTCTTTTATATGAGGTATTCCATTATATCTGCCGTTTCTATACCGTGTTTCTACTGCTTCATCTTCCCTACCCTTGAAATCTGAAATACGCTTTAGCTGGGTATTACCAAACTCGCCTTTATTTATGGTTATGATCTGCTCCCTATTCGCTTTATTCATGGGATTGGTATCATGCGAAGTAAAAATTAATTGAGCATTTTTAGTATTAATTTCTTTATTTTGAAATAACTTAATCACCGCTTCTAACGCAAGTGGATGTAAGCTATTGTTTAATTCGTCGATTAATATTGTTCGTCCTGCATTTAATATATTCGATAGCAATCCTGCCAAAGCAAAAATCTTTTGTGTACCGTCCGACTCTTCCTCTATAGGCAAAGAATAAGTGCCACCTTCTTCTGTTTTATAATTAAAATATGCTTTATATACATCTTTACCTTTCATATCTCTTAAAATATCATTTTTTGCCTCTTCGGATAAGAAAGAAGGAAAAGAGATGTTTTTTTCTTCAAATTTGACTTCTTTAATAGATATATTATCATTTATATTAAGGTATCTCAAAATATTTAGAGTAGTAATTGGAAACAATTTTACTTTATATTTTTCCATTCCTTGGTCGTCTGGAATCATTCTACAAGTAAATTCATTACTTAAGTTTTCAGGTTTTAATAACAAGGTAAATGTATTCTGTAGCCATTGAAAAGGCTTTTTCAACTCTTCTGAATTTAAATTCACTGCTGTAGAAAGAAACAAGGCATTGTTACGAGTTGCCTCCTTCCATACTGCTTTATTCCCTTTTATGTAATCATTGCTTACCTGAATTTCCTGATATTCCCGTGTGAACCATGTTTGCGATTTTTCTTTGCCCTTGCCACTGGGAGTCGCATAAAGCCACTCGCTATGAACGATCTTTTCATCGACGGCAAAACCATATTGAAAACGAAAATTATCATGGATAAAAATAATTTCAAATTCCGAAGGCTCTTTTTGTGTCACTTTGGAAAATAAAAATGGTTCCGTTTCGATAGCTTCACCTTCCGTACTTCCTTTAGAAGAATTAATAATAAAATCCTTAAAAAATTTAGCAGCCTTCAGTATATTGCTTTTACCCGAACCATTTGCACCGTAAATCATAGCCGTTTCCATCAACCACGGAACGGACTTGAAATCGGTTTTATGGATATTGCGTAGTACATGATTTTTTTTAGTATGTTTTTTGCCTACCATAGAAAGCGTTACGGGGTCTTTGATCGAACGAAAATTAGCAACACTAAATTCTACTAACATATAGTATTCTCCTTTTAAGATTAATAAATGCAGATTTACCGTAAAAATGCAACTTAAATCTGATTTTCTCCCTCTTTTTCCTTCTCCATTTGACGTTTTTGCTGCCGCATTTTTGCCAACGCATCGCCCAGTGCATCAAAGGCAGCACGCACATACATAGTAATACTGTTAATAGGAAGCCCAATTTGCTTGCCTGCCTCAATCGCTGGTAATTCCTCAAAGCAGATTTTGGTAATAAGCTGGCGGTTCTGTTCGTTCAACAGTGCGAATACTTTATAAAATTTATCTTCTGCACTCATACGGCTGATGTTAATCGCATCAAAGCTGGGCATGATTTTCCCTATTCTTGGCTCATAGGAGGCAGTGCGGATAAAAGGACGGCTAGCAATACGCCAATAGGTAATAATCTGCATCCCGTAGAGATGCTGCATTTCATCAATAATAGCGTTTTTCAGCAGCTTATCAATGCGTAACGGGTCTTCTTCCAACCCGATATTATCACGAATACTGATATAGCCTTTATCCATACGTTCCTGCGTGGGTAAATTAGGTAAGCGGACAACAGAAATAGGGGAATTTTTGGTTTTTTTCTTGCGAGGCATGGTACTTTCCTTTTTAAATAATGAACAGATAGATTAATAACGGGAATAATCCCTTATGTCAACGGGAAACTTCCCTAGTGACATTGCTTCTAAAATAGGGGATAATTCCCAAATGGTAGCCATCACACGAGAAAATTTACTGGAGAAAATCCATAATGCTTTGGAAAGCAGGGAGTTAAGCGTTTCTGCACTGGAGCGTAACGCTGGCGTTCCCAAAGATACGCTGCGTGATTTCATGCGGGGAAAAACCCAGATATTAAGAGCGGACAAGTTACAGAAAATTATTGATTATCTTAATCCTGATACCCTGATTCCCATTAGTGGCTATGTGGGCAGTGATGCGGAAATTATTTTTACCCCGCCAAACGCACAGGATAGGGTAGAATGCCCCAACGGTTTTGAAGCAGGCGATATAAAAGCATTACGCATTGCAGGTAATGCCATGGAACCCGTATTTTTTGAAGGCTGGATTATTTATTATACCGAAAAACCTATGGTGCTAACTCCACAACCTGGCACACAGGTTCCTTATAATCTCCCTGACCCTAACAATCCTTTTGCGGAATATCTGAACAAACCCTGCATTATAAGGCTGAAAAATGGTAAAACCGTACTGCGTACCCTGAAAAAAGGTAAAAATCATTTTAATTTGATTGCCTATAATAGTGAAGACTTACTGGATATGGAAATTGCAGATGTGGCAAAAATTGTGTTTATTAAAACGGTTTGAGAGATGGAGTGATTTCCCAAGCCCCCTATTGCAACTGAAAAGAAATAACACAATTTAGACCATTTCCATTATTTTGCGTCATCGAATATTGTACAGGATTGGATAAATTACTGTTATTATCAAAGCAACTGGTGGAAGCAGGAGCAATGGCATTATTGCTGCAACAGACGGGAATTATAGTTATGATAAGGTGATTCAACCTTATACGAGGCATATTATTGATAAAGCAGAAACCTCACGGCTAGAAGCAAAAAACTCCAGATTGAGAGATATGCTGGTGCGTCTGGCACGCAAAACCCAACGCTATTCAAAATGCCCCATCATGCTCAGGCAGGAAGTCGCTATATGGAGATTTAAATCTTATCGCTCTTGCTGTATATTGATAGTTGACAATGCCCTGCCCAGGGGAACTCGTTAGTCCTCCTTGACAAGTTCGTTATTAAGTGGAAAAATAGGCAGAAGCTGCAGAGATACCAAAGCAGAACAATTAATAGATTATTTGTATGTCCACTATCAAAATAATGATTTTATTCACCGCCTTTTCGCTATTTGCGGGTTGCACTCAAACTGCACTGCCAGACAAACAGCCACTTGTTTTCAGCGGTACTCCTATTGTGCTGAATGTCTCCAATATCACGATTTCCGAGGAATACCAGACTTCAAAACATGCTCCCAATGTGGAGGGCTATTCTGATATTACTCCCGCAGATGCCGTCAAACGCTGGGTAGCGGAGCGTCTTGTGGCGGGAAGCAAAACCGACCGTGCGGAGGTCATCATCAAGGATGCCCATATTATCAGAAAAAACCTACCCAAAGAAAAAACGGGGCTGGAAGGCTATTTCAGCAATGAAGTAACCGAAGAATATGATGGCAGACTGGAAGTGGAAATCCGTATTTATAGCGATAAACGCCCGCTTTCCGTTGCCAATGTCAATGCCATATCACAATCCACCCGCACCTTGCTGGAAAATGCCACCATTGTCGATCGTGAAAATCTTTACCATGATATGAGTATTGAACTGATGAAGTTGCTTGAAAAAGAACTGGATAAAAATATCCATGCCAATTTCAGTAATTATTTGTTGTATAATTAGCCCTCTGTAAAAACGGATTTTTGGCTTGCGTAAATTATATACTACTTCTATGTTTCAAAAAAACCATTTTTAAAATATGAACCGTATATATGAAGATAGCTTCCCTCAACGCTTTGCGTGGCATTGCAGCCTTTCTGGTTGCAGCAGATCATCTCACGCTTATTGTATATAAACTCATTGCAGGCAGCCTCAGTTTCTACATTGCGACCTTTTTTGGATCGTTTGCAGTGGGGTTATTCTTCTTAATCAGCGGGTTTGTTATCCCCATAAGCCTTTCAAAGCTGACGAGCAGGCAGTTTCTGGTTCAACGTATTCTTCGTATTTACCCCGTTATCATCAGTGCGTGCCTCCTGCGACTGATGGTTGAAGTTGCGACAAATCATCAGATGTTAAATTGGAAAACACTGTATATTTTGCTACTGAATATGTCATTATTTAGCGGTTTTTTTATCACTATTCCAGAAAATATTGAACCTATCGTCTGGACATTGGCGATTGAGGTGAAATTTTACCTGCTGGTGGCGGGTCTATACGCTATTTTCCATATGCAGCCCAGGCTTCGCTATTCCCTTATTATTTCCTTAATCACCTTTTTAGTGGCAATCCTGTATGTGTGCATCAGGTTCACTAAAGGCATGGCTTTATCTGTTATGCCTGATTTTGTTCCTTTATTATCCGATCTCAGGTTTGCCTTAGCCTATATTCCCTTTATGTTTATAGGTACTGCCCTTTACCTGTACAAGTTCAAACATATCAGCCATAAAAAGGCTTTATGGCTGTTAGTAGCTATCCTTTTCGTCTATGTTATGGCTGCCAATCCTAACTGGACAATATGGAGCCAGAAAGAATTGCCAAGCTATACACTCGCACTGTTAACTTTCGTTGCAGCCCTGCACTGGGAACAATTATCCTTTTTCAGAAACAGGATATTCACCTTCCTCGCTTCCATCTCCTTTCCTATGTATGCCGTGCATAGCAGTATTATTTTTGCTCTGCATTATCGTTTTCCAGACAGTACAACCCTACAGCTCCTAGGGTCGCTCATTTTCATACCCCTTATTGCCTATCTTGTACATATTGCCATTGAAAACCCTGTCCATATCTGGGCAAAAAAGCGTGCTTTTAGAAATCGGGATCTTCATAATAATAAGGTGGTCGCACCGTTGGCAGGCGGTCAGCAAGCAATATCCTGATAGAAGGGCGTGATTTCATCAGGGCATACCATTCTTTTGCCTTTGCATTATGCTCCCACGGCACGTCCCCCAGATAATCAAGGGCGGAAAGATGAGCCGCTGCCGTAATATCTGCCAGACTCATAGATTCACCGCAGAGATAATGATGATCTCTGGTCAAATAAGCAATATAATCAAGGTGATAGCAGATATTCTTTTTACCCGCCCGAATCGCATCAGACTGCGGCTCCCCATACCGCATCAGGCGTTTAAACACCTTTTCAAACAGGATGTTATGCGTCACTTCCGCATTAAACTTGCTATCAAACCAGTCCATAATACGCCGTATTTCCACCCGCTCACTGATGGAAGTGCCAATATAGCGTTTATTATTATCACGATACGCCTCTTCGAGATATTCCGTAATAACGTAGCTGCCCGCAATCACCTCTCCGTCAGGCTCCACCAATACCGGCACTTCCCCCGCATGATTCAGGACAAAAAACTCCTCCCGCCGCTGCCAGAAATGCTCCTGCACCAGTTCAAATTCCAGCTCCTTTTCCTTGAGTAATACACGGATTTTACGACAGGAAGGCAATAAAGTATGATGGTATAATATTCGCATGATGCCAATCTAATGCTGATAGGAAAATTTCACAATATCTTTGTAAGAAAAAATGAGGTATGATAGGGTATGGGCAAAGGAATGTCATAAAACCGTAACAAAGTTGTAACAGAATGTTAACTTGTTATTTATACGCATGAGTTATACTATAGGCTTAGGATAAAGTAATTTATTTAGGTGATACGAAGGAGAAATGATATGGCTGTATTAGAAAAACAAAGTGTAGGAGTGACACCACCCGCTGATCGTGCTGAATCTTTTGCTCAACTTAATACTAGGGAAAATGAAGAAAAACAGCTAGCTATGGAGCGTGCAAAGACTCAGGTTTTAGTACAGAAAGCTCGGGAAGAGGCAGAAAAAGCAAGGCAAGAAGAAAAAGAACGGGAACGCCAAGCTAAAGAAGCAAGACGAGCTGAGGAATTAAAAGCTCGGGAAGCAAAAAAGCAGGCAGAATTGCAGGAACAAAAACAGGCAGAAGCTGCCCGTGAACCCTATGCTTTAAAAGATGAAGAAAAGCAAAGGCTGTATAGGATAATTGATGGTGATAAAGAAAAGCATAAAAAATTTCATATGGGGAAAGTGCTTGATAACCCCAAATTAACCAAAGATCTTGAGGATTTGGGTGCGTTGATGGCACTTGGGGAATCAGGTGACCCCAAAGCAAAACAAATGGCAGATGATTATATAAAAATTGCCCATGTAGAAAATAAATCTCACTTAAATCTTTTGCAAAGAGCAGGTGCTGTTACCAAGAACACGTTGTTATTTGGAGTGGGTGGAGAAGTAGCAGCCGCAGCTACGGGGGTAGATGGCATAAAAAAAGCGGGATGGATGGGTGGAGCTTTTTACGGTGCTGCCGTAAGTCATGATCCTGACAAACAGGCTGCCATAGAACTTATTATTCAGCGGGCTAAAGATAAAGCATTGGAAGCACTCGCTGAGGGAAAAGAATTTTCCATAACGATGGCAGGACAAACATTTGCCTCCAAAAAAACGCAGGAAGAAGAAAAACATTATTATGCAAGACGTTATCATGACGCTTACAAAGAAGAATTAACCCAAAAACCCTTGATGACGGACGAGGAAAGAAAAGCACTTTTGCAATCCATGACTTCTGGATTAACTCCCGAACATGTAGATAAATTTGCTCCCACCGTGGTAAGAAAAATTGATCTTGATGAAGAATCAATGAATAAATTAAACGGAACACCTGTTGCTTTAAAACACATGGACAAAATATCAAAAGCAGATCTTGAAGCACAGGCTGCCATTATACAGCAACATTTCCCTGATCGAGAAATAAAAATACTCGAACTCAAAGATGAACATGGTAAGCCTTGCTACGGGATTGTACCCGTAACAGGTAAAGAAGGTAGTGCCGCCTCTCAGGCTTATGCAGATAAGGTGAGATTAGGGTTAATATCTCCTTCTGTTAATGAAGAATTGGTAGTGGCTCCGATTGTTGCTCCTGCTCCCACGCCACAGGCAACGGTGCAACCCGAAGCCTTCATAAATCCCACCACTGTTCGCCCCATTCCACAGGCAGAGGTGCAAAAAACCGAAGCAACGGTGGAAGCTATAAGTCCGGAAGCATTAGCAGATATAAAACCCGTACCTGAGCCAACTCCAGCAATAATGGCGACTACACAATTGGTTCAGCAAGTGGAGGCAGTAGAAGCGAAAGAAGAATTAACCAATGTAAAACCAATCCCTGAACCAGAAGCAAAATTAACTTCAGAAGTTAAGGAATTATTGCGTCAGATAGATATAAAACACCTAACAGACAGCTTTAATAAGGGTATTGAGAATGCTGCTCGTACCGTAACAGAGTTTGATAGAGAACATCCTGAAATGAGAACCACAATAATAAATGGATTGGCGGCTCTAGCTAATAAAAATAAAGATTCCTCACTTCCAGAGGGAAGTAGTCGTAGAGTTGACTTAAGCAGAAATGGAACGCCTGCGATTGAGGTTAGTGCAGTTACTGTGCCTAATGCAAGTGAACTACATCCTACCTCTAGCCCTACGGGAAGAGGGAAAGGCAGTGCATTGGCACTACCTTAAATTAACCGAATTGTCATAAAAACTTCACTTGTAACAGAGATAAAAAAACCCTATTATAACATGAAGTACGAAAAACTATCAAAATACTATTTTGATAAAGGAAATGAAAAATGGGCGTAATACAAACAACAGCACAAGCGACAGTCGGAGGAGTGACAGAAGGTGTCGGCACTGGCTTTAATTGGGGTACAAAAGGTTACGGTTTAGCTATTGCTGCTACTGCCTTCCTCTTTGGTGCAGTTATGTTTGCGGGTGTCGGAATTTTAGCAGCAGCAGTTGCAGGAGTTGCCCATATTGCAGCAGGTACAGCGATTGGCAGTGGACTGGCAAGTACAGCAGCTTTTGCCTCTTCTGTCGCTCCCTTAGCAGGTTTGCTAGGAGCCGTCGGTGGTGTAGTTACCGCTCCTTTCAATCCCTTGGTACAGGCAGTAGGACTATTTACGGGTGCTATGGGTGCAACCAAAGGGGTTTTTAGCGGGGCAGGAAAAGCCTTGGAAGCAAAGAGTAATGATAAAGCCCTCCTGAATCAGCAGGCAACGCAAATAAAAGTAGCAGAAACTCTGGCTGGTATTAAGGCTCAAAGATATAATAATCGTGTAGAAGCAGCTAACAATGTTGAAGCTCTTGGAAACCCCGCAGCAGAGGGCAAACAGGGAAATGAGTTCCAAAATCAGGCTACAACTCAAAAAGTGCAACCCGTAGCTTTTGGTGGAGTATCATAGTATGTCACAAACGATATTAGAATTGAAAGGTCTGAAATCTCTTAAGGATGCAGGTAAGGATGCTGCAGAGGGAGTGCATGCAATAGGGACTGAACTGCACGATATAGTGACGGGTAATACTAAAAATCTTAAAAGCGTCGGTAAAGGAGCTGCCTATGTTGCAGTAGGAACCGTTGATAACACCATGAAAGTAATTAGCGGGGTAATAGGAACAGCAGGAAAAGCAGCACAAAAGCAACCCCTACTCGTTGCAGGTTTGCTTGCAGCTTTACTTTTCAATCCCGTTGTCAATTTTGCCAAAAATCTTCTGGGTATGAAAACCGAAACCCAGCAGGACGCATTGGTTCAAAATGTTAGGAATCTTGAACAACGAAATGTTGAAGAAGCACAAAAGCTGGGTTTAACTCCCGAAGAACTGTCACAAATTAGCGGTATCAATTACCGAAATAACTGGGCAGAAACCAGAGGTGAAAGAGGCAGTGGCAGAGGAAGAGGTCAATAGTTTTCCCTATTGACAAATACGGTCATGGTTTTGCATACTCCCGCAAATGAATCCAAAACTCCTTATTTCTCTAACCGACTTGGGTGACAGTGCCGTTATTAGCGGACTTGTACTGGTCTGTGGGCTTTATCTTTTTTTCAGCCATAGCCGAAAAGCGGCACTTGCTTTAGTGTTTTCTTTTGTCTGTGCGTCTGTATTAATCTCACTATTTAAATTTATATTCCTTGGCTGCTCTCATTGGCTGAACACACCCAATTTGCATTCTCCAAGCGGTCACACGGCTCTTTCGTTGTCCGTTATCATGACGTTTGCCATGCTGATTGCCTATCAGCTTAAAGGCTGGCAACGCACGCTTACCTATCTCATCGCTATCAGTATTTCCGCCATGATTGCCATTACCCGTGTGTTACTGCATTACCATACGCTGCTGGAAGTAATTGCAGGGCTGGTGGTGGGGCTTATTACCCTTTACGCTGTGCATCTTTTCTTGAAAACAGGCGAAAGGGTGAAATGCAATCCTGCAACCCTCTTACTTATTATTTTAGTCACGACTGGCATTCTACACGGCTATCGCCTGCCTTCCGAGGATATTATTCAGATGATTGCGGGATCACTAACCCCCTGTAAGCATTAGTTTTTATGGAACAACCCTTTTAATTTTTCCAGTGTATCCATTGCTTTTTCTTTCAAGTCAGGCTTATTGCTCTCCAGCATTTTCTTCTTCATATTATCCATAGTAATCTTGATAATCATGGGCTTGCCATTATTATCCACACCCGCCAGATCCCGCTCGCTGGCTTCCAGCGTAAATTGAAAATGGAAATTCTGGGTAGCATTTACCTTCTGTTGCAGTAGCGTAAGGAGTTTCGCAGCTACGGCGTTACTCACTCCAGGTAAAGCAAGGGTTACGGATTGCAAAGCAATATCATAGTGCATGATGATGGGAGCATCAGCTTTTACCTCACTGATAGCCTGCACGTCCATCGTGCCACTGGTAAAATCGGGATCCAGCATATTCATCGGAATCTGCTGGATGTTCATTACGGGTGAAGCCCCGCCTGCTACCCTGAAACCGCTCCCATTAAACCAGCCTGCGAGGTCTGATCGAAATAAAATATCCGTGATAACATAATCACTTCGCAAAGTTTCCGCTTTCAGTGATTGCAGCTTGAGTGCATTCACCTTATCGCCTTTAGTGACGGTAATATCAGCATTTTCTATCAGGATGTTATGGGCAATCCAGTTTCTTTTTGTATGCACCACTTCCGCCGGGGCAGGCTGCGAAGTGGTGGTGTTTGACAATGCTTCCTGCTGCGTTATGCTTCCCTTGATATTTTGCAATGTTAGCGCATTGATAAGGGGAGTGGAAAGCAGGCTCACAGGACTGATATTCAGCCTTACCGTTTCCACACTCAACTCCAACCCGGGCTTGGCAATCGCAAGTCCCTGAAAAGCCAGATTTCCCTTAAAAATATCCCCTTCTGCTTTGGTAAAGCGTATTTGCATGTTGTGCCTGCTTCCCGCCTGCTCCGCAACAAAACGCAAAGTCTGTTCAAAAAACAGATAGTTGGCTGCACTTACGAGTGCTATCAGCAGCAATACGATACAAAGGATAATTTTCATGACTAATCCTTAAAATTCATTTTAAATTTCATGGCTCCTCTGGCGGTACAAAATCAGGATGTGATGTTCGGTAATCATCAACTGCTGCTTTGATTGCTTCCTTGGGAATGCGTACAGTATTACTCGTAATGCCAAAAGGTGAATAATAGGTGG